>ENA-UZWV01000425-UZWV01000425.1-metagenome-genome-assembly--contig:-Day-3-1m-contig-425_pt1 | contig 39912 bp, 36 predicted proteins | sample MGYA00260342_ERZ794902 | MGnify/ENA metagenome assembly ERZ794902
TGCATTAGTGAGATTGCCATTGTGAGCGAGCGCTATTCCGTGGGGAGAGTTCACGTAGAAAGGCTGAGCCAACGCCGTACCCGAGCTTCCTTGAGTCGGATAGCGAACGTGGCCAATGCCAAATGATCCCAGAAGACGGGACATATGCTGGGTACGGAAAACATCTTTAACCAGCCCCTCGCCCTTTCGCTGCAAAAATTTGCCGCGGTAGCAGGTCATGATACCGGCGGCATCCTGACCACGATGCTGCAGCATCGTCAGCGCATCATAGATTTCCGTCGCCACGTCAGTACCGCCGACGATACCTACCAATCCACACATGGATGTCTCTCCGAGTCAGATCATATCAGCAGACTCGAGGGTTTCCTCGACCTGCTCAACGGGTTCAGTTTTTAGAATCTCAGCTGTATAGCCACCTAGTTGAGTCGCAATCTCATCAATCGTTGGCATAAGGGACGAGCGATCGATCAAGTTTTGCTCAGAGTCAGGAACAACTGAACGCAACACAAAGGTCGCTACGATCACGAACACAACGCCCCTTAATAAACCGAACAAAGCGCCAAAGACACGGTTGCCCAAATTGAACCCGGGCTGACGCATCTGCCGCGCCATTAAGCGACCGAGGACACTAAAAGTAGCCAAGACTCCAACAAATATCAGAGCCCACCCCACCAGGAAGCGCAGCGTCTCATTTTCAACCAAAGCCGTGAGGGAGTCAGCCAAAGATTGCGCCAGCAAATTGGCGCCAACAAAAGCTATTAGCCATCCGGATAAGGAGAGAATTTCCCGACCTAGGCCTCGATACAGACCCACTAACAGCGAGAGCGCCAAAACCAATACGATAAACCAATCAAACCCGTTGAAACCGGATGTAGCGCCACTCAATTGTTGTTCAATTTCATTCATAGAGGTTGTTGATACCTGACTACCATAGATTTCACTTTCAGCACGCGGTCGACTTCGGATTTTATCGATTCAAAACTTTCTTTTTCAAACTTTGGGCCAATCTGGATACGCCACTGAACAACTGTATCCCTCGCAAAGCGGGCATGAAAGGCTGGATAGCCCTTGTCGACGAGTTGTTCGACTAGGGTCTTAGCTCTTGACTCTGAACTCACTGTCGCGACCTGCAGCACCCAGGCTTGGGGATAACCCGCTGCATCAAGCACCGGAACAATAGGCGCCGCATCACGAAGCTCAAGTTTTTGCACCGAATCTACAGCGTTTAACTCGGAGAGATTGCTGTCGGACTCCCCGTCCACTAATCGAGTCATTTCATCCGCTTGCATTTGAGACTCACGATCAATCTCTGGCGGTTTTACTCGCTCGCGAATGGTCGCCTCTGGGGACTGCGGCTGAGCTAGGGGTGACGTATCAATATCGGGACGTTGGGGTGTTGGCCGCAACTCAATCGGTTGCTGATCAACGGACTCAACAAAAACTATGGGCCAGAAAACCACGCATAGGGCTATCAAAACCAGAGCACCAACCAAGCGTTGACGAAGAATGGGATTCATTCAGTCAAAGGTCTCCTGACCTGTATGGACCTGCTGTAGGCAGGCAAGCTGTGCACCAACTGTCACAAAGGATCCGAATACCAAAATGCGATCTCCGGGTTTTGAAGCGCTCTCGATGCCCTCAAAGGCCATCCTAGGCGTAGGATAACACCGCACTGTTACCTTCGGTGAGATCGTTTTAATAAGCTGGGCCAAATCTGCGGGCGCAGCCGCCCTCGCGACTTCCTCGTGAGTGGGCAAATGCCAACTAGAAACGCCATCTGCCAGCATGTCGATCATATCACGCAGCGGTTTATCGGCCATGGCACCAAATATCACATGGGTCTCTTGGCCTTCGGTTTCTTGGCCCAAGGCGATCGCTAGACGTGCGACTGACTCACGATTATGCGCAACGTCTAGCCACCAAACACGATCCTGTACTCTAAGCTGCTGTTGACGGCCAGGCACCGTAAGATTTTGCAGCGCTTCATCTATGCAATCTTGATCGGGCGTGCGATTTAATTTGTCCGCCGCGATCACCGCTGCACCTAAGTTACTTGCCTGCAGAGCGGGCACCTCTGGCAACACGCGCTGAACGCCATCGGGCAAAGTCAGCTCTGAATTGCAAAGCAGCCAATCACGGTCCAGCGCTGCTACGTCTGCTCCTAAAGCTTTCAAATGGGGTAATAGTGTTGATGGCAGATCACGCTCAGCGACGACCGCCGGCTTTCCATAGCGCGCGACGCCTGCCTTTTCGATCGCAATTAAGTCTCGCGTGTCACCCAACCATTCAGTGTGGTCTATCCCGATACTCGTGATAACACAGACATCAGCATCGAGCATATTGACGGCGTCGAGTCGGCCTCCCAAACCCACCTCCAATATCTGCACATCCACGCTCTTCTGCCGAAATAAAACGAGGGCTGCCAAAGTCGCAAATTCAAAGTAGCTCAGCGATATGGATTGCCTGTGCTCTTCGATCGCGGCAAAGGCCCCCATAATTTCGACATCACTTGCTGGCATACCATCGATGGTGATTCGCTCATTAAAATTCAGCAAATGCGGTGAGGTATAACAGCCTACCGAGACGCCCTGTTGGCTCAATAGCGCCGCTAAGGCGCCCACGCAACTGCCCTTTCCGTTGGTACCCGCTATCGTCACGGTTTGACAACTTGCAGGCAAAAGCCCAAGTCGATGAGCCACGGTTTGTACACGGGTTAACTCAAGATCGATTTTCTGCGGATGCAGCGTCTCAAGGTGAGTCAGCCAGGCATCCAGTGTTTCGGCGCCAGCCAGTGCCATGCAATTTATTCGACGGGCTCAGGCACAGATGCCGCCAGATGCTCTTGACTGCCCTCCTGACCCGCCAACTTGGAGAGAATACGACCCAGGGTGTCACGCATTTCCGAGCGAGGCACGATCATGTCAATGGCGCCGTGCTCCAGCAAAAATTCGCTGCGCTGAAATCCTTTGGGGAGTTTCTGGCGAATGGTTTGTTCAATGATATTGGGGCCAGCAAATCCTGCCCTGGCATCAGGCTCAGCCACATTGATATCACCAAGAAGTGCAAGGGACGCCGACACGCCACCATAGATTGGATCCGTCATTACTGACACAAACGGCAAGCCATGGAGTTTGAGACGCTCAAGTACTGCCGAGGTTTTCGCCATTTGCATTAGGGATATCAATGCCTCTTGCATTCTCGCCCCGCCCGATGCGGCAAAACACACCAAGGGTAATCCGTTGTTGAGAGCATGAGTGGCAGAGCGCGTAAATTTTTCACCGACCGCATAGCCCATTGAGCCACCATGAAAATTAAACTCGAAGGCAACGGTGACGAGCTCCAAGCCATGCAACCGACCCTGCATTGCCACCAAGGCGTCACGTTCACCGGTGCTTTTCTGGGCCGCCGTCAATCGGTCACGATACTTGCGTTTATCTTTGAATTTAAGCCTATCGATGGGCTCGAGGTCGGCAAAGAGCTCTTGACGGTCGTCTGCGTCAAGGAATATATCGAGCCTTCTGCGCGCACCCACACGCATATGATGGTCACACTTAGGGCACACTTCCAAATTGCGATCGAGATCAGGCCAATAAAGCACCGCATCGCACTTAATGCACTTTTTCCAGAGCCCTTCAGGCACGTTGACGCGCTTTTGTTCTGCCTCGTCCTTGCGGACACCGGAAGGAAGAATTTTGTCAATCCAACTCATATCGGACTCCGATCAGCTAACACCCAATATTATAACCCTACGCTAGCCACCAGTAGTGGGCACATTTACATATTATCAATACCGGCTCTAATCGACCCCAACAGCGCTACCGCTTTCTCAACGCCACCATCTAGAGAACCACCGGCCTCCACGACGCCAATCATCGTATCAATGAGAGCGCTGCCTACAACCACTCCATCTGCCATGGCACCCACGGACGTCGCAGATTCGGCGTCTTTGATACCAAAGCCCACGCAAATTGGCAGCGTCGTAGCTGCACGAATCACATCCAAGTGCATGCCAACATCAGAACTGTCTAGGTTCCCCGCACCCGTAACACCTTTAACCGCTACGTAATAAATAAAACCCGAGGCATTAGCGGCGATCGTGGCAATCCTTTGCGCAGGTGTCGTGGGCGAAATCAAGAATATGTTATCGATGTCTACCTGTTGCAGTTCGGCATTGAGAGGCCCTACCTCTTCAGGGGGCAAATCTACGGTAATCAAACCATCGACACCAGCGGCGGCACACTCAGACGCAAAGTTTGCGTAACCCATTCGCTCCACTGGATTGGCATACCCCATGATGACAATCGGCGTTTTCTGGTCTCGTTGTCGAAACTCGACCACCATTCCTAACACCTGCGTTAGGGACACATCATTAGCCAGTGCACGTTCATGGCCCCGTTGTATTACGGGCCCTTCTGACATAGGGTCAGAAAACGGCACTCCCAATTCAAGGATGTCGGCACCGGCGGCGACGAGACTATGCAGCATGGGCACCGTCGTAGCGACGTCAGGGTCCCCTGCGACAATGTATGGAATAACGGCTTTACGCTGCGAGTGTCGCAGCGCTTCAAAACATGGGGTGAGTCTGCTCACGTTCTATCCTACTTTTGGGGTTTAAACTTCAATACCTTCAATGGCCGCAACGGTTAAAATATCTTTATCGCCTCGCCCCGACAGATTGACAATAATGTGTTGCTCGGGCGTCATTTCCGCGGCCAATTTCTCGGCGTAAGCCAAAGCATGCGCGGTTTCTAACGCTGGCATGATTCCCTCTGTTCTCGTCCAGTGATGAAATGCTGCGAGCGCCTCATCATCATTGGCCGCAACGTAGTTGACTCGGCCAATATCTTTTAACCAACTGTGCTCTGGGCCTACACCCGGGTAATCGAGGCCTGCAGATACTGAGTGTGTCTCCATGATCTGGCCGTTTTGATCCTGCATGAGGTACGTCCGGTTGCCATGCAATACCCCAGGCACCCCCGCAGATAATGGCGCTGCATGCTGTCCAGTTTCCACTCCGTGGCCACCGGCTTCGACGCCGTACATCATCACTTTTTCATCTGACAGGAACGGATGGAAGAGCCCAATTGCGTTTGAGCCACCGCCGACACAGGCCACCAACGCATCGGGTAGCTTGCCGGTCATTGCGAGCGACTGCCGTCGAGCTTCGCGACCAATCACGCTTTGGAAATCCCGCACAAGCATGGGATAAGGGTGCGGCCCTGCGACAGTGCCGATGATATAGAACGTGTTATCAACGTAGGTAACCCAATCACGTAAGGCTTCGTTCATCGCATCTTTGAGCGTCTTTGAACCTGAAGTCACGGGAATCACTTCAGCGCCCAATANNAGACGGGCTGCAACCGTTGCACTGGCCACGCCATGCTGTCCCGCCCCTGTCTCAGCAATAATACGCTTCTTGCCCATGTGCTTAGCTAATAATGCCTGGCCTATCGTGTTATTAACCTTGTGAGCACCCGTGTGATTCAAGTCCTCGCGCTTGAGAAAAATACGCGCCCCACCAATGGCGTCAGACATACGACTTGCTTCGTACAGCGGAGATGGTCTGCCTACATAGTGTGCAAGGTCAGCGTCAAATTCCTTTTGAAAATCGGGATCGCAAGAGAGGTCTCGATAAACCACCTCCAGATCTGCCAACGCAGACATCAGAGTTTCCGCAACAAACTTGCCACCGTATGGACCAAAGCGCCCATCGGGGTCAGGCACCGAAGCGAACAAATCTGGACTAATCATTTCAGTCATAACTTATGCCTCAACCGCCTCTCGAGCGGCCTGTATGAATTGCTGAATTTTTTCCGGCTGTTTAATGCCCGGCGAGCATTCAACACCACTACTTACGTCAACCGCACTGGGACGCACCTTCATCACAGCCTCTGCAACATTAGCGGGATTTAGCCCTCCCGCCAAAATGATAGGCCTTGTTCGAGTCGGCGGAATAGCATCCCAATCGAAACGATGACCGGTTCCCCCAAATTGCCCATTAACCACGGCATCAAGAAGAAAACCGCGAGCACGGGGGTAGTCTGCCATTACCGATTCAAGCCGGTCACAGACGCCTCCCGGTAGTGCCCTGATGTAGGGCACCTGCCACTGCTCACAGAACTCAGGGTTCTCATTGCCATGCCACTGGACAACATTAATGGGTAACGCGTTCAGCAGACCTTCAACCTCTTCTGCCGTCGGATCGACCATCAACGCTGTCACGGTAATCAACGGCGGCAATACGGCACAAATATCCGCTGCTTTCTCCAACGAGACCGCGCGCTTGCTACCGGCCCAAAACACCAAGCCAATCGCGTCTGCCCCCGCATTTGCAGCAGCAAGGGCGTCTTCCTCTCGCGTAACACCGCAAATTTTTACCTGAACGGACACGCACTAACCTCAGCGTTTAATGAAGCGCTGCAGTGTAGCAAACCTCGAGGTTCTTAACTGCCCCCCAGGAATAATGAACTGGGGGGGGAATTCTGTGGTAACTCAAAGCGCCGAGGGTAGGTGATTGATTGCAAATAAAGCCCCTCCGCCCCCGCTGTATCACCACCAAGCGTCCTATCTTTGCCTGCAAGCAGCTCCGCAATCCATTCGCATGGCCGCAAACCTAAACCTACCATTTGAAGCGAGCCCACTAAGTTACGAACCATGTGATACAGAAATGCATTCGCTTCAATATCGAGCACCACAAAGTCGCCAACCCGCTTCACACTAACCTCAAGAATTTCCCGTATGGGATGCCTGGCTTGACACTGAGCAGCACGAAACGCACTAAAGTCGTGTTCACCACAGAGGGCTTGGCTGGCGTCGTGCATCGCTTGCGCGTCCAAAGGTTTACGACAGTGACTCACCAGGCCCACATGATGCGGCGACTGAATACCTGTATTACTGATTATGTATCGGTAACGCCGTGACGTCGCGCTGAACCGCGCGTGAAATTCCTCAGGCACCGATTTTGACCAGTGCACTCTGACCGTCGCGGGAAGATGACGATTGACTCCCATAACCCAGGCTTTCTGGGAGCGACCAACGGGATCATCAAAGTGCACAATTTGTGCAACACCATGAACAGCCGTATCGGTTCTCCCCGCACAATGCGTGGTAACGGGACAGGTGGCGATTTTGCTCAGCGCTTGCTCCAGCGTTGCTTGGACCGTTGCCACAGGAAGATGAGGCTGCGCCTGCCATCCACAAAAGCTGCCGCCATGGTAGCTCACGCACAGTGCAACACGTGTACCCTCGGGCCAGCTCACTGCGCTAAATGAGGAAAACGGCTCAGTCAATATTAATGAGGAGCTCGCGAGCCTCTGCCTGCTGCCGTAAATCCCCTGCAGCAATCACCTCTTTTAATACCGGGCGGGCTCCATCCTCGTCTCCCATATCTATGTAAGCTCTTGCAAGATCCAGCTGTGTGTCGACGGGATCAACTTCCGCAGCATAGACCAAGCCTTCGGGCTCTTTGTCGGCCTCAGCAAGTGGCGGCGGCACATCCGAGCCGAGGACCTCAGCCAACTCGGGGGGCAGCGCAGCGTCTTGCTGGGCAAAAGGATCATCAGAAAGGTAACTCAGCGTATCACTCGCGGCCCCTGTCTCTGTTGTACCTGACGTGGCGCTGTCTGAGGATTTGAAATCGGTGCTGTCGTCGGAATCTCTTGGCACTGGATCGGCATACGGCATGATTTCATCGAGGACCTCTTCCTCAAGATCCAAGGTCAACGGCGCATCCGAAACGGGCTCTGCAAGTTCACCTAAATCGAGATTGCTCGCTGCAGGTATAACTTCAGAGAGCATTCTTGAGGCCTCGCCAAAGGCATGCCCGTTACCCATACCTTTCAGTTTTTGGGCGGTGCTTTTTGCCTCTTCTTGCCGGTCGTTTTTGAGATAAATTTCGACCATCTTAAGCAGTGCTCGCGAATCCTCCGGGTTTGCCTGTGCCGCTGACTCCAGTAGATTGAGCGCTTGTTGGTGACGTCCATAAGCCATGTAGATGTCAGCTTCAGCAATAGCATCAGTCACCACGCTTTCATCGACGTAGTCGTTGTGCAGTCGTTGCCCATACCCTCGCTCACCATCGCTAGTTGGCTGGGTAGCCGTATTTTCCACCCCTGCTTGCGCCTGCACGGGGGCTGCTGCCTGAGAAGGCGCTGGTGCTGGAGCTGGAGCTGCCGCAGGTCTGGGGTCTAACTCTTTTGGCCTGCTGACCGAGGGTTCCCGCTCAGTGGGAAGGTTGCGCTTCAAAATCATGACGGGCTGTTGAACGCGTCGTGAATACACCACGGCTCCAACGCCCAACAAGGCGACCCCCCCCAAAGCAAAGGCCCACCAAGGAAAACCCCGGTTGATTGGGGCAAAAGTGCGAGCGCTCGCGGTGTCTTTTACATCAGCATTGGCATCAGCGACTGTGGACTCACGCTGTGCCGCTAGCTGCGCCTCTAATGCTGCAATCTGCTGGTCTTTTAGGACAACCAAATTACGCAGGTTTCCCATCTGCTCCGATAGCGCTGTTAACCTCGCCTGAATTTCTAACAGTTCACTCGCGTTTGGACCCGCCTCACTCCCACCCACGCTGCTCTGGCCTACGGCATTCGAGGCTTCAACTGCTTTTGGTATCTCCGCGACCGGATTGGGCTGTGAATCTGAGCCCACAGCAAGGTTGCTGCTCTCGTCGAGTTCACTAGACGTCGCCCTATCTTCTTCACTAGGGGCAAACGCGGCCTCAAAGGGGTCATCAGCTATTGACTCGTCTTCGGTTGCAACGTCAGCCACAACTCTCAATGCTGGGGTGCGACGGATACCATCTCGCCAGTCCTGATTGGCCTGATCAACCGCCAACAAGGCCTCATTCTGAGAGGTCAAAATGTCGCCTTCAGAGGGCATTTCCAACACATAGCCAGCCTTCAGCCCGTTGATGTTCCCCCCCAAAAATGCATCTGAATTCATTTGCACGGTCGCGAGCATTGTTTGCTCTACCGTGGCGCCCTGAGGCACCGCCTCAAGAGCAATCTCCCATAACGTATCAGCATGCTGCACCAAGTACCGGCCACCTACGCTGGGGCCTGCCTGGGTGTCTCTAGCAAATTCTCTGTCGGACATGTCCTCGGATGGAGCGGAGGCCGCCAACTGGGAAATCGTCGCATCCAAGGCTGCACGGTCCTGCTCTTCAGTAGACGCTGTGGCACTAAACCCTCGGCTTTGGGCGCTACTTGTTGAGTCGATGGGCAAATCGACCAGTACGGTATATTCGCGCAACAAGCGCCCGTCAGGCCAACGCGTCTCAACCAAAAAGTCTAAGTAGGGCTCGAGTAGTGGCTTCGTCGACGTCAGAATAATCCGCGCCGCGCTGTCATCAACCAGCACCTCGAATTTAATATTTGTGAGGAAGTAAGCCCGGTCGATACCTAGGCGATCAAAAGCGCTCTGCGTGCCTAAACGCACCCTGATGTCATCAGCTGTAAGGTCCTGAACATCGAGCAGGGTTACCTCAGCAGACAAAGGCTCATTTAGGTAGGACTTAAGGGTTATGTCCCCAAGACCCAGCGCCCAAGCGCCGGAGGGTGACAGAACCGCCAGCAAGATGACGTACCGCCACAATGTCAGTCCTCCTGTTATACCGTACTTACCCATGCAGTTTCTCAGCATTACATTTTGGGTCCGACTTTGCGGGTCCCTCTGATCGTTACAATAACCGGTTTTTCCGGATTTTTGTCTATTTGAAGCCCTAACCTAGCAACTTTTCCCGGATAACACCGTTAAAGGTGCTCTTTAACGAGTAGCTCAGCTATTTGAATACTGTTTAACGCTGCTCCTTTACGAAGATTATCGGCGACCACCCAAAGATTTAGACCTTTTGGGTGGGATAGATCTTCCCGGATTCTGCCGACAAAGACTGCATCATTGCCAGCGCCGTCACTTACCGCCGTCGGATATGCACCGTCCTCAGACCCATCGACTAGGGTGACGCCCGGAGCGACTTCCAATAATTTTCGGGCAGCCTCAGCCGTTAACTTGGTATCGGTTTCAATATGAACCGCCTCTGAGTGCCCAAAAAACACCGGCACTCGAACGCAAGTGGGGTTAACCGTGATATTGGGATCTTCCAAAATCTTTTGGGTCTCCCAAACCATCTTCATTTCTTCACGGGTGTAGCCATTTTCCTCGAATGTGTCGATATGCGGCAGTGCATTAAAAGCGATTTGCCGAGGGTAGACCTTAGTCTCGGTAGGCTGACCATTCAATAACCGAGCCGTTTGCCCCGCGAGTTCCTCAATGGCCGCCTTACCAGTACCGCTGACAGCTTGGTAGGTCGCCACGTTGATTCTAGAGATACCCACGGCGTCGTAAATCGGCTTGAGGGCAACCAGCATTTGAATGGTAGAGCAATTAGGATTGGCAATGATGCCCGTCGACTTGTAAGCCGCGATCGCCGCTGGATTGACCTCAGGCACAACGAGGGGGATGTCCGCTTCCCGGCGAAAGTGTGAGGTATTGTCGATTACGACACATCCACTAGCTGCAGCACGGGGTGCATGTTCTTTCGAAACACTGCCACCTGCCGAGAACAGTGCTATGGCGGTCTTTGAGAAATCAAACTCTGCCAGATCAGATACCGCGATCGATTTACCTCGAAAGCGCACCGTCTTACCGACTGAGCGGGCCGACGCTAAGAGGTATAACTTACCTACCGGAAATTCTCTCTGCTCAAGAATCTCGATCATGGCCTCGCCTACCGCGCCAGTCGCACCCACAACCGCAATATCAATCGTTTTACTCATTGGCTATTTCCTTCACGGCCTTTCAACGCACTGAGCACTGCTGAGCCCATGGCCTCAGTACCCATTACAACTTCACCTTTAGCCGCTATATCAGCGGTCCTGCATCCCTCATCAAGCACTGCCGATACTGCAGCCTCCACGGCAGCCGCGGCATCGCCGGCATCGAGGGAGTAGCGCAACAACATGGCCACTGACAATATGGTCGCCAGCGGGTTGGCAATATCTTGCCCGGCAATATCGGGTGCCGAGCCGTGTACCGGCTCGTAAAGACCGGCTGAGTGCGCATTGAGTGACGCCGAAGGCAGCATGCCAATTGACCCGGTAAGCATTGCAGCAGTATCCGAGAGAATGTCACCGAAAATATTCCCGGTAACAAGAACATCAAACTGTTTGGGCTGACGCACCAGTTGCATCGCAGCGTTATCAACGTACAGGTGGTCTAATTGCACGTCTGTGAAGTCTTCGCCGATCCGCGTAACAACCTCGCGCCAGAGCTGAGTCACTTCGAGAACATTCGCTTTGTCTACTGAGGTTACCCTGCCGTCGCGCTTTGCAGCCAGCTCAAACGCCAGACGCGCTATGCGTTTAATTTCACTCTCTCGGTAAATATAGGTGTTGTAACCCTCTCGCTCACCATCATCCCGGGTGCGAATACCTCGAGGCTCACCAAAATAAATGCCCCCGGTCAATTCTCTTACAATTAAAATATCGAGACCCGCCACTAATTCCGGCTTCAAACTAGAAGCATCGGCCAACTGCGGGAACAAGATCGCCGGGCGCAAATTAGCGAATAAGTCGAGGTCTGCTCGGATCGCCAGGAGACCACGCTCTGGTCGCTGCTCTGCGGGCAAGTTATCCCACTTAGGCCCCCCAACAGCACCCATCAAAAGGGCCGATGCGGATTGGGCTTTCATTCGAGTGCTTTCCGGGTAGGCTTGTCCCTCTCGATCGATGGCGATGCCACCCAAGTTTGCCTCATCGATTTCGAGCGTGAGGCCATACAAATCGGCTACGCGCTCTAGCACTCGACGCGCCTGAACAACAACCTCGGGGCCAATGCCGTCTCCAGGCAGCAACAATATGGAATGGCTCATCAGACCTCCAAGGTCTCAAATACCCAAGGAAAGCGCGCTTGATGCTGTCGCTCAAAATCGCGAATCACCGCTTCATCTTGCAGCGTGACCCCTATGTCGTCCAAACCATTGAGGAGGCAGTTTCGACCAAAATCATCAGTTTCGAAAGGAAACGCCTCACCATTCGGCAGCTCGATTACCAATTTTTCTAGGTCCACAATGAGACTGAAGCCTTCCGTTTCATACATCTGGGCAAACAGTTGATCGACCCGATCGGCATCAAGAGCTATGGGTAACAGGCCATTCTTAAAACAGTTGGAGCGGAAGATATCGGCGAAACTTGGAGCAATGACGACACGAAAACCAGCGCCGTCTAGTGCCCAGGGCGCGTGTTCACGACTCGAGCCACAGCCAAAATTTTCTCTCGCGAGGAGAATACTTGCACCTTGATAACGTGGAAAATTTAACGGAAATTCTGTGTTCAATGGACGCCCACTGCAATCTGCATCAGGCTGCCCCTCATCGAGGTAGCGCAACTCGTCAAAAAGATTGGGGCCAAATCCAGTCCTGCGAATCGATTTGAGAAATTGCTTGGGAATTATGAGGTCCGTATCAACGTTGGCACGATCCATTGGCGCCACTAGTCCCTCAAGCCGCTGAAACGCTTTCATCGTCTATCCTCCATCAGATCACGGACATCGGTGAAGTGACCTGCTACAGCAGCCGCTGCCGCCATAGCTGGACTCACAAGATGCGTGCGACCACCAAACCCCTGACGCCCCTCAAAATTGCGATTTGATGTGCTCGCACATCGCTGCCCGGGTTCCAGCTTGTCTGCGTTCATAGCAAGGCACATCGAACACCCGGGCTCACGCCATTCCATGCCGGCGTCTTTAAAGACCTGATCTAACCCCTCATCTTCGGCCTGCTGTTTAACCAAACCCGAGCCCGGCACGACCAGTGCCTGGGTGATATTAGCCGCAATCTTTTTTCCTTTGAGCACAGCAGCAGCCGCGCGCATATCTTCAATACGCGAATTGGTACAGGAACCAATAAAAATAACATCCGGTTTAATATCTGTGATCGAAATCCCGGGCTCAAGTCCCATGTAAGACAGCGCTCGCTCAAGACCCTGACGAGCAGTATCTGTCGCCATATCTTCGAGTCTTGGCACCCTTCCCGAAACAGCAGTGACCATTTCAGGAGACGTTCCCCAGGTAACCTGGGGCTGAATCAGCGCCGCATCGAGAACGATCTCTCGATCGAACCGTGCGTCGGTATCGCTATGCAAAGTACGCCAATAAGTTGCCGCCTGATCCCACTGGGCACCTTTGGGCGCGTAGGGGGTTGCCGCTACGTAGTCGAGAGTACAGTTATCGACAGCGACCAGACCCGCACGGGCACCCGCCTCAATGGCCATGTTGCACAGCGTCATTCGTCCTTCCATGGTCAACTCACGAATAGCAGACCCAGCAAACTCTATGGCACACCCTGTCCCCCCGGCGGTACCAATCTCACTAATAATGGCCAGAGCAATATCTTTACCCGTCACGCCCGTGGGCAAGTCGCCCTCAACCCGTACGCGGAAATTTTTCATTTTGCGCTGTATCAGACACCCCGTGGCCAATACATGCTCCACCTCAGAGGTACCGATGCCATGAGCCAAAGCAGCCATTGCGCCATGGGTGGAGGTGTGTGAGTCACCGCAAACAATGGTCATGCCGGGCAGCGTAGCGCCCTGCTCAGGACCCATAACATGCACGATACCCTGACGCACGTCGTTCAGTGGAATCTCTGGAATCTGATATTCCGCACAGTTGTCGTCTAGCGTCTGCAACTGGATACGAGACACTTGGTCTTTGACCCCCGCTAGCCCCTGAGCACGCTCACTGGCCTTCGTCGAGACGTTGTGGTCGGGTACGGCGATGTTGGCGCTAATGCGCCAAGGTTGGCGTCCGGCAAGGCGCAGCCCCTCAAACGCTTGGGGTGAAGTGACCTCATGCAGCAATTGCCGGTCTATATAAATCAAGGCTGTGCCGTCATCACGGGCCTCTACCAAATGACTTTCCCACAATTTGTCATATAAGGTTTTGCCCATAAGTCATCTCCAGGAGCAGTAAAATGTGTGACGCGCCTTCGCCTCGTGAAGGCATAATTTAAAGAGGTGTGCCGAAGTTGCCCAAGGGTCTGGTGCTCCTGATTCAATAACTATGACAGGACTGAGACCACGAGTCAGGCAAACGGTAAAAAATGGCGCGGGAAGTATAACACCAAGGGGCTGAACTTAGGACTTAAAAGTGCCCAGCAAGCGCCGAATATTCATACAAAGCCCAGCTCAGATTACCGCTACGCAACCGTTGCCCCTGCCGCCGACAATGTGACTAGCTGTGCGGCTGAGTTCAGTTGTTAAAAGCCTTCGTGAACGCGCACTTCAGGCAACCAATCTTTTACAAACTTTAGTCTGCCACGAGCTCTATTTGGGGGGCGGAACAGATTCATTGGGACGATGTTGGAAGCGCCAACAGCGATGAATATCCTGTCGCCGGCTGAAATCCTCTGGGATCGTTTTACGGGTGATATCTTCCACTTCGTAACGTTGCGTTAACTCTTGTGCAAGCTCGAAACGACGGTAGTTATTTGAGAAATAGAGCGTGCCGCCAGGGCTTAGCACAGACATAGAGGCATTCACTAAGGCAACTTGGTCTCGCATAATATCTAGAGTGCCTTCGGTCGATTTAGAGTTTGAAAACGACGGAGGATCAAGGAGGACGAGATCAAATTTTCGATCACACCCTTCTAACCAGGTCAGACAGTCTGCTCGCAGCACCCGGTGCTGGCGCTCAGACAGACCATTCAACGCTAAATTATCCTCAAACCACTTCAAATAAGTATTTGATAGATCCACGCTTGTGGACGTCGCGGCGCCACCCAACGCGGCGTGAATGGTTGCCGCGCCGGTGTAGCAAAAAAGATTCAGGAAATGCTTTCCTGCGGCCTCATCCCCCAGCATTAAACGCAAAGGCCGGTGGTCAAGGAACAAACCTGTGTCTAGGTAATCGTTTAAGTTAACCAGTAACCGAGCCCGACCTTCACGAACCGTGATTCGCTCCCCTTTGTGATCCATCTTGTTGTACTGCTCAGCGCCGCGCTGGCGCTGGCGCCGCTTGGCAGCAATCGGCTGATCCGAAGGCCATTCAAGAACCGATCGCACCGCAGCGAGTGCTTCTTGAAAACGACTTTCAGCGGCATTTTCATCGACAGTTTTAGGCGGCGCATACTCTGCCACGTGAGGGATGCCCTCATAGACGTCGATAGCCACCGCGTACTCAGGCATATCCGCATCGTACAACCGATAACAAGACGTTTGACTCGATTTCAGCCAGGACTTAAGACGCCGCCTATTCTTGACCAAACGATTCGCCAGCATGGTTGCCCCATCGCTCAAAGGTTCGGGCGCTACCTGAGTTGGAATAGGGGTCGTGTTCTGCGGCTTCTCATCAGCTGGGTTTGATGCCAGTCGATTGCTAGAACTGAGATCGAAAAGCAAAAGTTGGATATCTATGGAACCATTATTGAGCGCGTATTGCTTGTGACTGCGAAGACCCACGGCTCTGCCAAGTTCATTGTGAGCGGTTAAGATACCCGCGTTCCAACCTTGGAACTCACGATGAATGACTTGCCCCAATTCGCGATAGAGTAAGCGCATCGCCGACAGCTGCCCCAACCGCTCTCCCCAAGGCGGGTTACAAACAATCAACCCTTTGGGCATTGCCCGATGGGATGGCCTAGTCAGTGTATTGAGCGCCTTCGGGCGCACCCGAATTAATGGATCTAGACCCAGCGCCGCAATGCTCGCCTCGGCACGCCTGATTGCGCGAATGTCACCATCATATCCCCGCAACTCCACCCCTTCAGGTGCTGGCCTAATACGACTTCTTCCGTCAGCTTCAATGGTTCGCCATTGGTCGGGGCTATGACCTAGCCATCCGTGAAAACCCCAGCGCTCACGATCGAGACCTGCCGGTCTTGCCATCGCCATCATCGCGGCTTCGATTAAAAATGTTCCCGAGCCACACATGGGATCGATCAACGGCTGACCTGCCTCCAGGCAAGCCGGCCAGCCGCTCCTGATCAGTACAGCAGCCGCAAGATTTTCCTTCAACGGCGCTTTGCCTGGGTCCGTGCGATACCCACGTTGGTGCAAGCTGGTGCCGGAGAGATCAATACCCACACTGACGCGACCTCGATGCAGTCGCACGTGAACACGCAAATCTGGAAATCGGGTATCGACATTAGGTCGAGTCAGCCCGCGACTGCGAAAGACGTCAACAATCGCGTCCTTGCAACGCTGGGCACCAAACTGAGTGTTGCGTATATCTTCTGAGCGCCCCGAAAAATCGATAGCCAAAGTACTGCTGGGTGCTAGATGGTCACACCAAGGTAAATTGGCAATTCCGTCGTACAAATCATCAGCACTGCTCGCAGCAAATTCGCTGAGCTGCAAGATAATTCGATTAGCCAAGCGGCTATGCAGACAAGCCCGGTAACCAACGCCTAACCCCCCACTAAAAGTCACTCCGGCGACGCTCTCTCGAACATCCACGGCTCCCAAATCGCTCATCTCAGGAACCAGGAGGCTACCTAAACCCTTGGGGCTTGTTGCAAGAAAACGATACTGGGTCACAGACTGCCCTGCTCTATCGCAATAAGTTGACCCAGAATACGCCGCCATTGCGCGTACTGCTCGTCGAGTGTGCCTCCAAGACGCACCACATTCTCGCCCATCTGCAGAACCGTCGGTGCCGTTTCGTTATCGAAACCGGTAGCGAGTTCAAATAAGTCCTGCTCCTGTATGCGTACAGAGCGGTAGGCAGAATAGACTTGCTGCATCGCCGCAAAGCTACCCTGCCTAGCCATCAACTCACGACCTGAAGCGCGTTCGGTGTATTCCTCAAGGTAATCGGCCTGTTCCAAACTTGATCGCCGCCACAAACGATAGGTCGGCCCTAGCTCACTCCCCAAATCGACATATTGCTCATCGACAGTGTCAATAAACAGCGCCTCTTGATTACGTATTCTCGCTATTCGCGCCATCATGGGATCAGAGTCAGCAGGTAATCGATTGGGCTTCAAATAACCGTTATCCTCGGTAAGGTATGACGCGAACGCATCTGGGGCGAGCTCTTTTGCATACCTCAAGTCTGCAACGTTCATAAGCCGCGCCATATCAGTAGGCGCAAGGTTGTCAGCAGAAACTCGCAGCCGATTGGCAATAGATACAAACAAAGCTCTGAAGGGCTCTGTCGTTACATCAAGGTAATCATTCGCCGTGACCTGACTGTGAAAGCGCGCATCAAGCCACACTCGATTGGTGGCATCTATGGCTTTAATATCGACCACGAAATGTCTGCCGTCTGAGTGAACGATGGCACCAGACAAAGTCAACGCGGCAAAATGGCTAGCTGCGGGCAATACCCTCACCGCACCCCACTGCCCAGATTCTGTCAGCACATCACGAAGATATGTCGCCGCAAGACGCGTCTCGACAGATCGCAACTTATCGCGAGCATCCCGTGCGTCAGGGTTGCGTATGCCTTCTTCAAAAACAACAACACCAACCTCCAAGGGCAGCTGTTTAAGTTCGGTCTGGAGAGTTGCTTTAGCAACCGGTGCCGGCCAAGCCGAAGCATTAGCAACCGCGGGGTTCTCATATACCGGCAGCCCCGACGTTGACTCTCGTGGACTACTGCAGCCGAGTCCCACCGCAGCTAACAGCAACATCAGTGTCGGCAAGCGGAGCAGGATAGCCATCAGTTTTCCTTCTCCGTGGTGCATACCGTCCCTTTGCTGAGAGTTTGTGTGCAGCGGTACCCTGCCTTTTTAGGATCGAATCGAGAGTAAACTCGATTGACAATAAAAGGGTCACGGACGGTTGGTGAGTAAACTGCTGTCTGCAAAATCAAAGAGTCCGCCAACGCCGAACGCGTCAAGCGATGACGAATTGTCAAGCCATCGGGAAGGGTGATATCAAAAAACAACTGATGCCCGTCCCAACCACAGCGCTCGACACCGAACGGTGTTTGAGTAACGGTTGGTGGTGGCCGGTCAGTAACACAAATGAGAGCAAAGCTATTTTCGCGCTTCACCCTCACTGTATTGTCGGTCTGAATAACCTCTAGTAACTCAGGGGCGGTGATAATCTCGGCCATTTCAGCCAGCGCCAACAGCTCTCTGCCCGAAGACATTGGCGCGCCTGAATAGGTTTGACCGCGCTCGGCAGCTCTAGCCCGACGATCGGCCTCTTGCTGCAACTGCCGAATAATTGTGTTGAAGCGACGTTGTATGTTGTCACTGCGCGCGTAGTCCACCTCCCAGTTGCCCGTCATATCGATTGGATCTGAAGGCGCGTACTGGGCTGGCTTTGGCCCATCGGCCTGACACCCAACTAGAAGCATTGTGGCAACAAAGAACAGACAGGCTTTCATGGTGGGCAGTGCCACCCACCGTCAAGCCTAAAGTTTGGAGACTGCACCAGCTGTAAAAAGATCAAAAACACCGCTCGCCTATTCATAAAAGAAAAATATTCTGATGCCGGCAGTTGTTGAAGAACCCCACCGACCAACACCTGCGGTGCAATGCGATCTCCCCATAGCATCAGCCTGGCTGCTAATCAGGACGTGCCGTACCCCACACATTAAAACCAGCGACTCGCGGCGTCCCCGGCAAATACATTTGATCGACGTCGTCTAATTGGAAACCGTTACCATCAATAATATCGACGATTTTGCGATTGAGGTTACAGCCGCCAAACAAGCGCTTCCAAATTGGATTTACGCGAGCCTGCCACCGAGCTACACCCGCATCCGGGGCCTCGCCATGCTCGCAAAACACGAGCTTACCGGAGGGCCGTAGAACGCGCCGTGCCTCTTTTATTGCTGCAGCTGGATCAGGAATAGTACACAGGGCGAAAGTTAGCAACACCGTATCAAAGCTTTCATCCTCAGCAGGAATTTCTTCAGCTGAACCCGCCTTAAACTCCACCTCGAACGGCACGGCACGAACCCGAGGCTTGGCCAACCGCCAAGACTCTTCACAGGGATCGAGACCGATCACACGCTCTACCTGTTGAGGGTCGTAATGTGGCAAATTGTGCCCCGCGCCCAAACCGATTTCTAAAATGCGCCCCTGAGCCTGTGGAACGACTTTTTGCCGCTGACGGACAATAGGCTTTGTGCCGCAGGCGCAGGTCACCAACCGAGGCACAACAAATTTGCTATACAGCCCCATCAGGACAGTACCTCACTTAAAAAATCATCCAGCGCTCGGTAAGCCCGGCGACTAGCCGTTGCGCTGTAGACCGTGCCAAAATCTGGGTCATTGGCCTCAGGATTGGTAAAAGCATGCAGAGTTTGACCATAGGCGTGTAACTGCCAGTCACAGCCTGTAGCCGTCATCTCAGTGGCAAAGGCTATCAACTGATCGGGTGGGACCATCGGATCGTCATAGCCATGCAACACCAACACTTTAGCCTGCAGATTTGGTTCTGGCAGGTTATCCGCAGGCAGCAACAGTCCATGCAAAGAAACCACCCCAGCTATGTCTTGCCTTGAACGGGCTAGGTCAAGAACGCAGAGGCCGCCAAAACAGAAGCCAATAGCAGCAACAGGCTCGTTGACTGCTTCAGGCTGTGCCCGAATGGCGTCTACTGCCGCACCAATACGCGCCTGCAATACACTCCGATCTGACATCACCGGCGTCATCAGTGCCGTGCATTCCTCCTTGTCGGCACCCACTGCGCCGCCACCGTACATATCTACAGCTAAAGCGACATAACCCAGATCAGCAAGCCGCAACGCTTGCTCACGCTCAAAGTCGGTAGAGCCAGCCCACGTCGGCGCCACCAAGACGGCGGGCCTTGGACCCAGCGCATCGTCCCACGCCATCGTGCTGTTAAAAGTGACCCCGCCCGATTCATAGGCCAATTCACGCGTCTGTATTGTCATAACTTACTGCTCCTTAAAGCTGTGCCGAGAAAAACCACTGGGCTTTTTATCGAGAGGGTGTCCTAAGTATACCTGCGGCGTTATCCCGAAACTAACGGCTTGTCACGGCTACAAGTCTGAATCACGGAGACTGCGGATAAGCCAGAGGATCTATCACCCGCATCTCTGTCTCGATCCAAGCCTCAACTCTCGCCATCAAATCTATGGGGGACTCGCCCTCGATAGCGTCTATGGGCGCGCCAATAGACACATCAATAACGCCCGGAGTGAACCGCCAACTTTTCCTTGGCCAACATCGACCTGAGGCCACCGCAATCGGAATGATTTTTGCCCCTGTCGCCAACGCCAAGCGAGCAGCACCGTTCTTGTAATCGCCCTGTTGTCCTCGGTGTGTCCGCGTGCCCTCGGGAAACATGATGACCCATTTACCCTTGTCCATGAGTTTGACACCCAAATCCGCCACTTTGCTCCAGGCCTGGCTTCGGGCGCTGCGATCGATGTGCACCATATCCAGCCTAGCCATAGCCCAACCAAAAAAAGGTATCAAGAGAAGCTCGCGTTTGAAGACATAGGCGAGTGGATGCGGCGTCATACTCGGGATAAAAAACGTTTCCCAAGTGGACTGGTGTTTAGGACACAAAATAATGCGCTGGTTGTCTTCCACGTCAGGTAAGTTTTCAAGCCCCAGCACGCGATACTTGACGCCACCAATCCAGCGTACCGCAAAAATTGCAGCGGAAAGATAAGGCTGAGCAAACCACCACCATAGGCGCTCAGCACTGACAAATAACGAAAAAATCAGCAAAAATGTCCCTACTGGAATCACTGAAATCGCAATCCACAAAAATGTCAGCAGTGATCGAATCATCCTCATACTTGTTTCACACCGTTACCTGCTTCACCGACACCACAACATTCCCGAAAACACGGCATTTAACCAGAAAAACCGACCTGACGGGCAATGATTAGCCCAGCTATCGCATGATCTCTGTCACAGGGGCGGCTATAATGGGCCGTCATGAAGCGCGAAATCTACAAGCAGAAGGCCAACAAAGCCGATTTACGAAACGACCTAGATCGAGACATTGAAACTTTTCTCGCAGGGGGTGGACGAATCGTCAACGTGCAGGCCGGTGAGACCGCGCTCGAATCGAGGGCGGCGCCACTACGCACGCCCATTTTTAACGAACCGCGAACATCACGCACGCCCCTCGACGATGTCGTTGCCACCCTTGATGAACGCCGCAAAACTCAAGCAAAACGTAGCCCATCGCGAGCACACAAGCCTCTGCCAAAAAAACGGGTGATATACGACGATTTCGGTGAAGCGCTGCGAACAGTCTGGTCCGAGGAATAACGCCCCAGTGAACTACTAGCCGAGGATGATCGTAGACCCCCCTCAACCCCATCGGCTCCAAAACGACCATGATTACACTTCACGAAGAGATAACGGTGCAGCGAAGCCTTAAAGACTGCTTCCGCTACGTCTCTGATTTTCGAACAATTGCAGAGTGGGATGCGACTGCCCTCAATGCCATTAAATGTACCCCGGGACCAGTAGGACTGGGGTCACGGTTTGTTGTGCACTGTGCCGTTGGGCCTACTAAAGTACGACTGGAATACGAAATTATTGAGTACTGCCCCTGGGCATCGATAGTTTTGCTGGGGAAAAGCCGCTTTTTCGACGTCCGAGACGTCATAAGCTTTACGGAAATTGGCTCACAAACTCAGATCAGCTACGAGGCTGAATTTCAATATCACTGGGGAATTAGCGCCCTAGAGCGTCAGCTCGAATCAGGGATGCGTGCCATGGGGGCTGAGAGCCTGCGAGGGCTAAAAGATGCCCTCGATAATATTACTTCATTACCAGAAGTCTCTGATTGCACAGCACGGGCAGACCGCTGGGTAGCACCTGGTGTCGCCATGTTTTCAAAATGGGGCTACCGCAGAAGCGTGCCCCACAGACAGCCCAACTCAAAATTTCTTGATGGACAACACGTGGTGATATCCGGCGCCAACAGTGGCCTGGGACTCGCCACCAGCATTGCACTGGCTGAAGCTGGTGCAGATTTAACGCTGATTATCCGTAACCCCGCAAACCGTGAAGGGTTATTGGAAACTTTGGAATCAGTGACGGGAAGGTCTGATATTGCGATTGAAATTGCCGACCTTTCTTTGATGGCAGACGTCAGGGCGGTATCCGATAGATTGCTCGCCAAAGAGAGACCCATTGATGTGCTCATCAATAACGCAGGCGCACTTTTCAACGACTACGGACTGACTAGTGAGGGACTAGAGCAAAGCTTCGCACTATTGCTCGCTAGCCCGACATTACTGACTCAAAAACTGCTGCCCCTACTACAGAACCGCAGCGCACCGGGTCGAGTGATCAACGTAGTATCAGGGGGTATGTATACCGAAAAGTTAGTCTGCGAAAGGCTTATCATGACGCCGCCAAAATATAACGGCGCTCAAGCTTATGCCCGCGCCAAACGCGCTCTCACCGTGCTCAGTGAACTATGGGCCGAGCAATGGCGAGAAGACGGAATCGTCGTCAACGCAATGCATCCTGGCTGGGCTGACACCCCCGGGGTGGCCTCAGCTTTACCCACTTTTCGAAGTATCACGCGACGAATCCTTCGCACGTCTGAAGAGGGAGCGGACACTATTATCTGGCTGGCAAAAGCAAGGGAGGCCGGCAGTGTCACTGGTAAACTTTTCCTAGATCGGGAACCTCGCACACCCTACCTGCTAACCAAAACAAAAGAATCTGCGGACCAACGTGCCAAGTTAGAGGCCTTTATCGATACACAAATCGATAGCGTCTTGGAAGCTTAAACGCGTAACACCAAACGCTACCTCAACAGAAGACACAGCTTGGTCTGTGACGCCATTACGCCGGGAAAGGCCAAACGCCCTCGGCAAGCGCTGGTCTGGACCCGCGACTGCGGATAAGCTGGACCTCACGAACCGCCAGTTGAGAGTTTTTTATGGAATCACCTATCACTCCATTCGAGCCCGCCATTGCCGATGAGGCAATTGCTGATCTACAACAGCGCTTGAAACTCACCCGCTACCCCGATGAAGAAACCGTTGAAGACTGGAGCCAAGGTATTCCCCTCGCCTATGTGAGAGAACTGACTGATTACTGGTCTGCTGAGTACGATATGGGACGAGTCTGTGGGACCCTCAATCAGTGGCCCAATTTTCTCACTGAAATCGAGGGTTTAGATATTCACTTTATCTATCAGCGATCGCCCCATAGCGATGCGACGCCACTGCTGCTCACCCATGGGTGGCCCGGTTCAGTGCTTGAATTTAGACACGTTATTGACCGACTGAGCAATCCCACCGAATATGGCGGTAGGGCAGAAAACGCCTTTCATGTCGTGGCGCCGGCCTTACCCGGCTATGGTTTTTCAGCCAAGCCTCGTGCGCCGGGGACAACCGTACAGAAGATTGCCGATCTGTGGATCGCCCTTATGAAACGTTTGGGGCATGAGAGGTTTCTTGCACATGGGGGTGATTGGGGCTCGCTGGTGACTCAGGCTGTAGCTGTAGCGCCGGGTACGACCTGTGCGGGCATTCACATCACCCTACCCGTAGTTGCTCCGGACCCGGAAACACTCGAGTCGCTGCTGCCCGAGGAAGTGCAGGCACTTGAGGCGTTTAATTTTTATCAAGACTGGGACTCCGGGTATTCGAAACAACAGAGCACCCGCCCACAGACCTTGGGCTATGGTCTGGCAGACTCTCCTACCGGGCAAATGGCGTGGATTATCGAAAAATATGCCCAGTGGTGCGACTGCGAAGTCAATGGTTCGCGGCATCCTGAAAACGCCATCTCCCGTGATGAGCTACTGGACACCGTCATGCTTTATTGGCTGACTAATTCGGGGGCGAGCTCTGCGCGCTTGTATTGGGAAAGTTTTAATAACCCTGACATGGCAGAGATCGAGTTGTCGTCTGCCATTTCTCTTTTTCCCAACGAAATCTTTCGATCCAGCGAACGCTGGGCCCGTAAAAAGTTTCTCAACTTGCATTACTTCAACGATAAAATAGCTAAAGGTGGACACTTCTCTGCACTCGAAGTCCCCGACTTACTGACTCAGGAGTTGTGGCAATGGCGCGAACAGCTTCGCGCACTCGAGATCGTAGCGTAATGGATAAGAGCTTTACCTCGCCTTTTGTCACCGAGGATATTGATGAAGGTCATAGTGCGTATTGGACGGCCCGCCGGAAAATTGCCACTGCCGTGAACGCGTTAATTGAAGCTGCAATCACCAGTGACACCGACCCAACGGTGGCTAGCACCATTGCAGAAAGTATCGACACCATTACCGCCCAGCTCAAAGATCAAAGGCAACTGAAAGGGGTTATTGCCCACGCCAATGCCTACGGCAGCTATCCCATGGCCAATCACGAAATGTTGTGTGTGGGAGGAACCAGCCATCCTATGTCACCCGGATTACGGCACTGGTTTGACGGGGACAAGGTTTACGGCACCGTTACTTTTAATTGGTCCTATGAAGGCCCACCCAACCACGTGCATGGTGGCTGGGTGGCCGCGATTCTCGATCATTTTATGGGCATGGCCCAAGTCCGAGCAGGCAACGCAGGCATGACGGGGGGTCTCGATATTCGCTACCGGCGGCCAACACCTCTCAATTGCGAGTTAAACCTCATAGCGACTCTCACGCCATTATCCGATCGCAAGATGCAAGTCGAGGCTGAGCTGAGCCACCAGGGTCAGGTGACGGCTTCAGCGAGCGCCCTTTTTATAAAACCTCGCGGCGCCATCTTCACAGAGGGCACGAGTACCCCGGCCCTCTGATCACAAACACGCCTTACCAGTTCAAGCGCATACCGCCTTCAATTCCGATCGTCTCGGGCTCACCGTAGAACGACATCATCCACAGATTAGCCACTGGCAGGTCACCTACACGATATCGCTTATCCGTGAGGTTTTTGCCGTATAGCCGCACCCACCAACGCCCATCTTGAGCGGTATACGTTGCCGAAGCATTCACCAAGGTGCGCTCATCGGTGAGGCCATTATCAGAACCTGGAACAGAGGTATAAGCGTAAACGGCCTCATCTTCGTAGTTAACATTTAATGCCAGATCGAGATGCCCCCCGGCTATCGGCAGGTTATAGAGAAAATCTAAGTTCCAAGTAGTTTCTGGCGCCCGCGCTACGGGGCTCCCTGTTAAGTCGGTGTCGATGATGCCGTCGAAATTCGTGTCTGCCACGAACGACTTAAATTCAGCATCGAGGGTGCCAAGACTTCCCATGACAGTGAAGTTATCAGTTAATAGCCACGCTGCTTCAACCTCCAAGCCAGTGACTTCAATCTCTGCCGCATTGAAGTAGCGCGTCTCTTGAAACTCACTTTCATCGATACCATCGCCGTCTCGGTCTGCCGTAATTCGGGCCAGCAGTTGTTGCTGGGAATCATCGTAGGTGACATAGAACCCCGTAAGGTTCAGACGCAACCGGTTATCAAGGAACTCCGAGCGCAGCCCAAGCTCAAATGAATCCGCAATTTCTGGATCCGTCGGGCGTGCCTGTAGTGGCTCGATGGGGTTGCCACTGGTGCCGGTCTGATCGTTATAACCACCACTTTTAAAGCCCCGTGAATAGGTGGCATAAGTGTAAAGGTCATCGGTAGCTTGATAGCCCAGATTTAAACGCCAAGTGGGTTCACTCCAGCTCTCTTCATCTTCCACTACCCCGGCAGGGTACTTGGCAAAGTCTGCTGCGGCGATGGGCTCCCCAAGAACCTGCCAGGTCAGTGTCGGATCGAAGCCTCCAGTCAAGGCTTGGGTGAACACTTGGTTTCGCCCTTTCCACTTTTTCTTCTCGTGGGTGTAGCGGACGCCCGCGCCCAACGTCAGCTTCTCTGTAAGATCAAAGGTGCCATCCAAATACACTGCCTCAGCCGAGGCATCCTGCCCGTTAGACAGCACCTGTGGGTTGTTGTTGAAGTAAAAGGGGTCACCGAAGGCCAGAGCCGAGGGAATGGTCATATCTACAAAGCCCAGTACCTGTGCAACTGTAAATATCGTGTCATCCTGTTGGTAAAAGACACCACCTACCCAATTAAAAGCACCATCTAAATCAGACGCAACACGCAACTCTAGCTGTGTCGTTTCACGGACATCCTGCCGGTTAGCATCAAACAACGAAACCGGACCGACCTCACCGGTGTAAGTGCTGGGAAGCTGCGAATCTGTCTCACGGTAACCCGCAAAAGCACTCACCTTGTAATCGCTGCTAAGGTCCCAGTCGACATTTAAGTAATAACCATCGACATCGATTTGATGGCCCGCCTCCATATTCAGCAACACGTCATTGCGATTGGTGATCGCCGCATTATCTAGGGGGTCACCGGCATCCTTAGTAAACCCTAGGGTATTCCAGAGATAACCGGAATTAGGTGGCGTATTATTGTAAGACGGAGGCGCATCACTGTCGTCCCGCACCATCTCGTAGGCCAAGTTAATATCTAGCGCATCGGTGGGCTGCCATCGCAGCTTAAAACGCCCGCTAAATACATCGTCTCCACCCACATCAGCGCCGTCCCCTTGCCCTGTGGCTCCCGCCAATGGGAAGCCCACACCAAAGTCTGTAACCGGGCCGTAAGCCGCGCTATTGGAGTACCAGCCGTCGGACTTCATGTAGACACCAGCGGCTCTAAACGCCAAATTCTCGCTAATCGCTAGATTAAGAATCCCCTGGCCCTCGTAACGTCCATACTCAGCGACCTGCCCTCGCACTTCCAGCGAGCTTTGATCAAATTCGGGGCGATTTGTTTTTACGTTGATGGCGCCCCCGGTGGTGTTTTTGCCAAACAGCGTGCCTTGAGGGCCCCTCAAAATTTCAACACTGGCGATATCGAGCATTTCAATATTGGCGGTTTGGATATGAGGAATGACAAAGTCATCGACGATGACACCGACTTGGTTTTCGTAATACAAAATAATGCCATTTTGACCCACACCTCGGATCGCAAAGTTTGCTGAATTAAAGCCCGGTTGTTTGCCCGCCACCACGTTGGGGGCGAATATCGCAACGTCCAACAAGTCTCGAGGCACCGCCCGTTGTATTTGTTCTGCGCTGATCTGGGTCACCGCAATGGGCGTTGACTGAATATCCGTCTCCGCTCGACGCGTAGCCGTCACCAATACTTCCTCAAGCCTGGCTTCATCTTGCGCAGCAATTGGCGTAGCAAAAGCCAGCAGCGCAGGTACGATCGCCGTTGCCAAAGGAGCCATTTTGAATGCGGGTTTTTTCTGGGAAATGTGCGCTGTTGTCATAATGGGCAGGCCTCGTTATTAGTATGGGGCATCAGCAATTTCGACGCTCCTTCTGTTATCGCCAAAAAACCCCCTCTCGTCAACCGAGCATGTCATCCGCAGCAAAGTTTTTCGTCAAGCCGCTTAACCCCACCCCCTACCTCGGTGTTTCACAGGGTTCCCCTGAGATGCGACAACGCATTAATCGACACACCTTTAGCTGGGGAATATTGTCGGCCGCTTCTGTCCTCAAGGCTCTAGGATCAAGGCTCTGGAATCAAGGGTTAGTGACCCTCGCAAATCTCGCGCGTGGAGTCTGCATCTCAGGGCTAAAGCTAGTCAGTGGAACTGATAAATTTATGCCCACGGGCGTTAACAATAATTCCCAACGCTGGCTCGAAATTATTGGTAAGTTGATCCGTTAGCTCTACTGCGTTTATCTGAGAAAAACCTCGAGCTCAGATTGCGCGCATGGCTACGACGCTAGGCAAAATGACCTTGAGGCGGGTTTAGGTACTCGCCGCTTTTATCTGAACACTAACTGATATCGAGATAAACAATGAGCAGATTAAGCTTTGTACCCACTGACGAATGGCCCCAAGAACTCCGAGATTTCGTTCAAGCTGATACCGCCAGCGATATAGCGCTAGGAATTACGCGAATGCTGGCTCATGCGCCCGAAGCCGCCATGGGACCACTTCAATTCGGAGCTGCCTTGGGAGTCAACAGAACCTTGCCCGAAAGGCTCATTGAGCTGATGCGTTTACGCATTGCGTTTCACAACCAATGCCGCAGCTGCATGGCCATTCGTTACTCAGCCGCAGAAGGCAGTTTCGACGAAGCCACGGCTTGCGCCCTAGAACAACCCGACATTCCAGACAGCCTATCAAAGCCAGAACAACTGGCTATCGAGCTCGGTGATCGATTTGCGACACAACACCTGGCCATCGACGAAGGTTTTTTTGAACAGCTAAAAGCGCAGTTCACGGAAGCAGAAGTCATTGAGCTACTTATGCACTGTGCTCTTTATGTGGGTATGGGGCGCTTGGCCGCCGTCTTAGACATGACAGAAGATCTACCAAAGGGCTTCGCAAAACCTTTTGGTGAAACCGTCAAGCTTTCAGCCGATACACCAGTATCCCTATAAACCTTTCGCTTGCTGGGCTAAGGCTTCGCCCAGCGTGCGAGCGTTGAACACATAGTCAATGCTGCCATCTTCCTTAAAGTAGGTCACAGCACCCTCCCCCAGAAACAACATTTCGGTTTCCTCGACACAGTGTGCGTCAACATGTGTGGCAAAAATAGGTTCAAAACCATAGGTGCCGGGTTTGGCTCGACCAGCGTCGTAAATGAGCTCACCTTTAGTCACAAAAAACTGACCCGTGCCCTCATGACGATGCGCTTGAAAGCGTGCCCCAGGAGCCATATGCACGTAGAGCGCCCATTGACCTGTTTGCTCACACAGCCGCAGCACTTTGAAGTGCGTGCCGCCGCCTACATCGAGCCAGTTCATCTCGGTGGTGTCAGCGAGAATATCGCCGTCTTCAGAGGTACTGATTCCCTTCTGATTCACTTTATTTCCTTTTTGGGGGTAGTGAGAATGCGATTAGATGATCACCCGGGGGCGTTCCCAATGCGGCGTGGCCTCCGGCGGCAACAACAACATATTGCTCTCCGTTCGACAATTCATAAGTGATCGGCAACCCATGAGCCGTTGTTGGCAGTCGTCCCTTCCAGAGTTCGCTGCCGGTTTCGGTAGCAAAGGCGCGCAAATAGCGATCAGTAGTCGCTGCGATAAAGGTTAGGCCCGATGCGGTCGTTACGGGACCTCCAATGTTTGGCGAACCCTTGATATACCAAAATGGAAAAGGTGCCATATCGCGAGACGTGCCCAAAGGCACTTGCCACTGCACCTCACCCGTGACGAGATCAATGCCGGCGAGGGTTCCCCAGGGTGGCGGTGTGCAGGGGGCGCCCATGGGCGAGACAAATCCCAGCCAGCGTCGATTGCAGTAGGGAGTACCCTCTGAAGGCTCCTCCAGAAAGTGTCCATGGGCAACGGGCTCTGGGTCGGCTTCAGGACCGCATTCCTCTCTCGGCAACAATTGCACAATGGTGCCAACATGCTGAGTGTTAACCACAAGAATATTTCGATTGGGATCTAGTCCGGGACCACCCCAATTTTGTCCTCCGAATGCACTGGGCATATGCAAAGAGCCCTCAAGAGACGCTGGAGTGAACGGCCCCTCGTAGCGCAGCCCTTCCAACACATTGGCGCAGGCCTTGCGGTCCCACAGGGTCAGCCCCCATACATCGTCCTGATCACCTGGTAGATCCAGCAGGGAGCGCGGTTTGCTAGGAATAGGTTGAGTGGCCGCTGTGTAATCTCCGGCCACAGTGCCCTGGGGGACTGGCTGCTCAATGACCGGGAAGAGGGGCTTCCCTGTGACACGATCCAGCAGAAAAACGTACCCTTGTTTCGTGGTTTGCGCCAAGCCATGAATCACGCCCCCATCAGTCGTCACGTCAAACAAAGTAGGCTGCGACGGTACGTCGAAATCCCAGATATCGTGATGAACGGTCTGGTAGTGCCAAACAACTTCACCCGTATCACCCGAGAGGGCGACGACCGAACTGGAATAGTAATCAGAGCCCTCTCTGTGCCCTCCATAATAGTCGGGAGAGGTATTGCCTGTGGGCACGTATACCCGGTTAAGCGCCTCGTCGACAGAAATGAAAGACCAAACGTTACTGGTGCCGGGCTGGTATTGGTCGCCCTGTTCTTCTGAGGGCTGCTGAGCATCAATGTTGGTAATGGCGCCATCTGAAGCCGACTGGCGACCTGCCTCGGATTGTGAGTTATCGCTGCTACCCGACGGAGGAACTGGCTCCCAATCCCAGATCAACTGTCCGTTAAGCAAGCTGTAGGCCCGCACAACACCACTGGGAACATCCGTTGAAATATTGTCGGCAATAGCTGCACCTGTAATCAGAAGGCTACCCAAAATCGCTGGGGGTGTATTGAGTGTGTAGTCCCCCGGCGCATGAGGGCGCAGACCCTCACGTAAATTTATCTCAGCTACAGCACCAAAATGGCAGCGCTGTCCCGTAAAGGCATCTAGCCCGATGACCTTCGCGTTCATCAGCGGCGCAACGATAATACTGTGACAGGTTTGATTTTCTGCTTGCTCTGGATGCTGCCACTGCGTCACGCCTCTGCAGCGCGGCATAGCATAGTCAGCTAAATTAATGTCGGGGGTATAACTCCACTGCTGTTCACCGGTTGCCGCATTGACCGCTATGATCCGATTAAAGGGCGTGCAGATCACAAGATTATCGCCGGCGAGTATCGGTGTCGCCTGCCAAGAGGATTGCAAAGGAACCTCGGCCTTTAATCCATCGCGAAAATTTGTGCCTTTGCGAAAATCTCCAGAGCGGTGCGTCCACGCTACCTTCAACTGTTTCACGTTGTCAGGTGTGATGGTGGCCGCACTGCTGAAATGGCCGCCGCCTGGCTGGCCACCGGGCAGTGGCCAATCAGCATTTTGGCTAAACGCAAATTGCGACAAAAAAGCCAACGCGCAAACTAAAGCGACATTGGCAGCAGGCTTCTTTTTCATCGATACCCTCGTAATATCTCAGTGACTACTGCGACGATCCGACCTGCACAGTATCGGCCAACGTCTTCAAAAACTGAGCGCCTTGCGCACCATTTACCCAGCGATGATCACATCCCAGCGTAATATCGAGGCACTCTTGTGGTTCAAAAGCCTGCGAGTCGTCGTTCCACACGGGCTGTATTTGAACCCTGCCGACAGAGAGCACCATTACCTGAGGTGGCGTCACCATAGCCGTAAAAGCCGCGACATCGTACATCCCCAAATTGCTAATCGTAATCGCTGCTGGCAAATGATCTGAAGCTGTAAGCTTGCCTTGGCGAGCCCTGTCCACCATCTCGGCAACCCGCTGCGCCAACTGCGTAACGGCTTCCCCCGGCACGTCACCAACTACTGGAGCAGACACCGCGCCATCAGCCCGCGAGACGGCCAGAGCAACATTGAAAGTTGGGACAGCACGGACTGTGTCGCCCTCAAACTGAACATTTAACTCAGGATGTCGCGCCAGCGCAGCGCGTAGCCCATTAAGCAACAGAAGCGTTATCGCACTCTTCAAATTGGGGTTTTCGCGCTTTAAGGCTGTGATAGCGGGCCCCACGCTGAGACGCCGTTGAATGTGAAATAGTGGTACCGAGTTCTGCGCACCCACCAAGGCTTGGGCAATGCGGCCCTGTGTTGCAGACAGTGTTTTGGCACCACTCACTGAATCGGCTTCGGTATGTGCAAGGGCTCTATCAACATCCTCTTTCAGAATACGTCCATTAGGCCCGGTGCCAGTCACATCTCCAGTAGACAGCCCCGCCTTTTCAAGCTTGCGCTTCAGTGCTGGACTAATCTTCACAGGGGCAGTGACTTCCTCCCGGGCAGGCGCCTCAACCCTCGAGGCAGGCTCTGGGTTCCTTGCCTCTACCAAATTATGCGTGGCGATAAACGCTTCCAGCTCTGCCTGCTGAAAATCTGTCATTGCCAGCACCCCAATAAGGGTGCCCACTGGCAACTCCTCGCCCTCAGGCACAAGAATTTTCGCCAAAGATCCCGACACTCGTGCCTCAAAACTATTTACTATTTTGTCGGTCTCGATATCTACAAGCTCGGCTCCAGCGGCGATTTGCTCACCCTCGCTATAGCGCCAATCGACAATCCTCCCATGGGTCATCTCAATACCCCATTTTGGAATTGTCACTGCTTCAAACTGCTTACTCACGCACTAACCCCTCAGCTACTTCGGTGGACTTCAGGCCAAACACCAATAAGACGTTGCCCGGCATACGACTGCCAAACTGGTACCCCGAGTTCACCAGTAAGTGCCCATTAGCAACGACGGGGCCATCTGATTCGATCGACCCACCGCGACCCAGCTCTCCCGATACGGTGTCAAACTCCCCCAGAGAATTGTATTTCCAGAGCACCTCACCAGAAGCTGCGTCATAGGCGCGCAAAAGACCATCGAACCCTCCTGCAAATATCAATTGATTCGAGCTTGTTGCCGCTGCTGACAAGCCAGGATCGCAAGCCGGCTTCTTATTTTCTGGGCACTCATCCAGAGCTGGCGCGTACCACCGAACCGCACCCGTCAAAGGATCAAGAGCGTGCAGTCCCGGAAAGGCAGGGTCGTTGGGGAGGCCCGGGAAATGGGTGTCTGCGATAGGAACAAACAGCGCATCTTGATTTGCCGTCATACCCCAGTGGACGCCCCCAGCATAACCCCCTCGACCTAGTTTTTTATGCCAAACAGCTTGCCCTCCCGCATTCGGATCGAGGGCGTAAACATCACCGCTTTTTTGCCCAACAAACAGCAAGTCCCGCGTTTCGCCCTGCCATAGAATTGTCGCAGCGCCAATGTCTAGATCCGGACCATTCTCTTGCGGACAATTACCACCGCCACCGATAAAGCAGGCCATATTCCAGGCATCCCCTGCTAAAAGTTGTTGGGACCAAACGATACCGCCATCATCTAAACGCATCGCGACAACAGCATCACTTGTCGATACAGCTGGAGAGGTATACCCCTCTCCGGTACCGACGTAGAGCAGCCCTCGCTCGGCATCAATTGTTGGAGAATTCCAAACTGGGGCACCCGCAGGTGCCATGCGCTTCGCTCCCGCCGGATTGATTTCGCCGGTTTCGCCCGGCGCTGTCGGAATAACAAAACTGTTCCAAAATAAACTGCCGTCATTGGCATTCAGAGCCGCAACGCTCCCGCGGAACGTGCAACATGCATAGCCAGGGTCGGCTGCTGTTGCCCATTCAGAGGAAGATATGGGCACATAGAGTCGCTCTTCGTGATACTTAACAGACCCTGTAATCGTGGCGTCAGCATGAGTCGCCACCGACNNGCGCCACAAAGCAGCGCCGGTTCGCGCTGAAATTGCATGGACCTGCGCTTCAAAATCACCGAAAAACAGGACAGGGTCGGGCTGGTTTTCCAACCTCGCTACCGTGATGCCATTACGAACCTCAGCCCCGGCTTCATACTGNNGCACAGCCGCTGGTCAGATCCAAGGCATAGACTGTGCCCTTTTGAGAGCCCACAAATACCGTGTTGCCATGTACTAGGGGTTGTGAACGTGCCCGAGTCGCTCCTGAATAGGCAAAGGCCCACTTGAGCTCCAAATCATCTACCGTGCTTTGGCTAAGCCCTGCTGACTCTGCATCTTGAAAACGCTGATTTCTAATTCCCCCACCCCAACCACTCCAACTCGGATCATTATTGGCCAGAGCCGGCGTGAAATCTTTGTCGCAGGCCTTTACCTCTATGGAGACCGTTTCTGCTGATTCGCTGAGATGCTGAGCGATCAGAACACGCTCTTCTTCAGACAAATGTGCCGCCTGCTGACGCATGACTCCCTCTGATATTGCGGAGAGAATACTGGTGGTGGACATCATGTTGAAACTGATCGCATGGGGCGCTTTAGGGACCGAACCGTTGTGACAATGCAGGCAATTGGTTTGAAACAAGCTGGCGCCCGATGCCGCTTCTTTTAGCGACGTATCGGCAGCTGCGTTATTTTCAACAACCCCAACGGCAAGACTTACTGAAGCCATTCCAAAGAGCGTCATGGCCATCAACCACGTCCACAAAACTTTCATTACCAGTACCCCTCTAACAACAACGCTTTATTTGCTTAGTACGCCAACGCCTTCTTTGCCGCACGAACAATGTCAGCAACGCTGGGAACATATTCTTTCTCAAGGCAGGGGGTTGCTGGAACGGGGGTATGGGGTGCCGTAACACGCTGTACAGGCGCATCGAGGTAATCAAACCCGAACTCCGCCACCATACCGGAAATCTCGCTCGCCATGCTGCACAGCGGATTAGATTCATCCACCACAACCAACCGTCCGGTCTTTGACACGCTAGCAAGAATAGACTCCTCATCCAACGGCGACAGCGTACGCGGGTCAATTACCTCAGCACTGATACCCTCCGCCGCCAACTCTGCTGCCGCCTGCTCCGCTAACACCGCCATGCGTGACAGACCACACAAGGTAATGTCCGTGCCCTCTACGACTGTTCTGGCCTTACCAAAGGGAATCACATAATCCCCTTCAGGCACCTCACATTCATCCATGTAAAGTGCTTTGTGCTCGCAAAACACCACCGGATCATCCTGCCGAATGGCCTCAGCGAGCAATCCTTTCGCATCTGCAGCGTTGGACGGTGTGACCACTTTGATACCCGGTATTGCCGCGAGCATGGGATACAAAATTTGTGAGTGCTGGGGTCCGGTGCCCTCGCCCGCGCCAATCATGGTTCTTATCACCAGCGGCGTGCGCGCTTGCCCACCAAACATATACCGAAATTTTGCAATTTGATTGAGTAACTGATCAAGGCAGACGCCCAAAAAATCCACAAACATCAGCTCTGCTACGGGTCGCAATCCGGTTAGTGCAGCACCACCCGCAGCACCAACAATGGCACTTTCGGTGATGGGAGTGTCAATAACTCTAGCGACCCCAAACTTTTCAGGCAAACCTGCCGTAACGCCATAAACGCCGCCTTGACCGCTGGCAACATCCTCGCCCATAACGACCACACGACTATCCCTAGCCATTTCCTCATGGAGCGTCAAATTAATGGCTTCTCGAATCGACATTTTCATTGCATCGCTCTCCCCTCATAGTTGACATAGACATCGGTGTAGAGCTTCTCCGGTGTTGGGTCAGCCGCAGCCAAGGCCAATTCTACGGTGCGATCAAGTTCAGCAAAAATTTCCCGATCGATATCAGCAATGACGTTGGCATCCAAACCTTCGGTGCGAGAGTCCTGCAAAAAGCGTGGCAGAGGATCTCCCGCCTCACGCTGAGCACGCATCTCAGCGTCATCGCGGTAGGCCTGAGGGTCTCCCTCGAAATGCCCATAATATCGAGCAGACACGGCTTCTATCGCCGTGGGGCCGCCGCCATTGCGACCGCGCTCAATCGCTTCACGACAAGCTGCGTGCACCGCAAAAAAGTCGGAGCCATCAACGACAATGGAAGGCATACCAAACGCCCCAGCGCGCTCTGCAATACGACCTTCAGGTTTCGGATTGCGGGTGAACTCCGCATAGAAATTGTTTTCATACATAAAAATCATGGGTAACTGCAAAACAACGGCCAGATTTAATGCCTCAGCCACCGTCCCTTGATCTGACGCGCCATCGCCAATAAACGCCATCGAAACACCACCGGTCTGCAGTGTTTTTGCTGTCAGTGCGGCACCCGCTGCGATCGGTGGCCCACCCCCTACAATCGCATTGGCACCCAGCATGCCTTTTGTCATGTCAGCGATGTGCATCGAGCCGCCTTTACCGTTACACAAGCCATCCTGCTTGCACGCCAACTCCAACATCATTCCCTCAAGCTCACAGCCCTTGGCAATACAGTGACCATGACCCCGGTGCGTACTCGCGATGTAGTCATCATTCGTCATGTCGATACAGGCGCCGACAGCAATGGCCTCCTGGTTGCGGTACATGTGAATAAATCCCGGCAACTTGCCCTGCTGATATTCAGATCGTATTCGCTCCTCAAACTCGCGAATGGTCTTCATTAACCGGTAGGCACGGCTCAGTTCGTCAAGGTGGTAATCCATGGCGAGTCCTCATCACAATTTAAAAGAAAAAAAAGGGCCCTCACGGGCCCTTGCAACTGTACTCGGATTTTAGAAGTTATAGCCAATCTGAATACCGTACTCACGAGGCGCACCGTGGCGAGTAAAGTTCCAAAGGGTTGCCACAGGGTTAGCAGCGACGCGGTAAGTCTCATTGCCAAGGTTTTTACCGTAAACAGAAACTTCAACGCCACCATTAGGTCCCGTGTAGGTAATGTAGCCATTCACCAGCGTACGTTCCTCCATCTGCGTATTGGCCTTCTGCACAATAATGGGGGAACCACCGGCATCCGCGCCCTGGAAGTTTGCGGGGAACGGACTGGTTTCTGCATCGTCCTGATAGTGCATATTCAGGTTATACGTAAGGGTGGCACCGTTGCGGAGATCCTGAAAAAAGGTTGCCCCCAAGGCGTAGGTCAACTCTGGAGAAAACGGCACTCGCAGGCCCGACAAATCTGGATTGACCGCATCACCCGCCGGCAAACCGAGATCCGCTGGATTGATACCCGGTCGGTAGTCATCGTATTCATGATCGAGGTAGCCCATCATGCCATCGAGACGGAAGTTGTCAGTTACGGCCCACTGGAATTCAGCTTCAATACCCCGGGCAGTCGATGTGCCCTCGTTAACCGAAACCGTCTCTTGGAAGGTGTTGCCTGCGGCGTCCTGAATTGTTACCACAGTGTCACGCTGCAAGTTTTCATACTCGGTATTAAACGCAGCCAGATTCAGGCGTAGCGTTCCATCGAATAAGTCGGACTTCAAACCCACCTCGAAGTTTTCGTTTTCTTCACTGTCGTAGGGCGAGCATGAAAACGCAGAGCCGCAGGTTTCCGAGAAACCACCGGCGACAAAGCCCGTCGCAAAACTGGCGTAGGCCATGATTTCATCGGTAAACCGATAATCCGCCACCAACCGGTAGGTCACTTTGTCAAACGTCTTCGAGTTTTTCTGCACGTTGCCAAAAGCAGACTCTGGCAGAGGGTTGGTGTAGGGCCCCTGATACTGATCAAGATCAATAATATTACTCACGGGGTTATCTGCGGTGCCTAAGTTAAATCGCTGAAAGTCTTTTTTGTCTTCGGTGTAGCGCACACCGGCACTGATGGTCAGCTGCTCTGTCACATCAAAAGACCCATCAACATAGGCTGCCCAGGCGGTACGGTCCTGCGTAGTCTCCTGAACTTCGTAACGATTGTCGTAGAAATTGGTCGCGGCTAACGGACCAAAAAAACCCAAGTTGCCGAATACGATGAACTCAACATCATCGCGGTAAGCAGCCACGCCGCCGACCCAGTTAAAGGGGCCGTCGAACTGACTAGCCAAACGGAATTCCTGCTGGAATTGCTCTCGCTTGGTATTGCGGCTGGCGTCATAGAGTGACGTGTAGGCTTCGCCGGTGTAGGTGCTCGCCAAGATCTCATCTTGATCTCGCATACCCGTAATCGACTTCAACTGATAGTCACCCAAAGTGAATGCCTGATTTAGGTAAATACCTGATGCCTCAACTTGGTGACCGCCACTCATGTTGATAATTGCGTTCTGGGTATACGACTGACCCGTTGTAAAAGGGCTGTCAACGCCGGCGGCTTCGATCCCTGGAAAACCAATCGAAGGCCAAACGTAACCTTCATTTCCAGGAGTCTCGTTAGCCGTCGCAACGGTTTCAGATTGGTCGTCCAGATATTCAAAAATCAAATCCGCCTCGTACCAATCTGAGGGCTCCCAGCGAAACTTAAGCTTGCCTGCCAGTACATCTTTACCGCCAATATCTGAGCCATCGCCCGTTGTCGGATAGGTACTTTTGATTTCGGCCGTGCTGGGGTTGCCGGGGGTTGGGAAGAGACCATCACTACAAACAAAACAAGTGAAGGTGCCGCCCATGGGCTTGGTGTTGGAGTAGTAGCCATCGGAATAATCCCGAATGACCGAAATGCGTGCCGCCAAGGTGTCGGTTAACGGCACATTGAGCGCGAATTTAAATTTATTGAGATCACTGTCATTGCTCGCGTAACGACCAAAGTTCACTTCGACATTACCCGCAACTTCGCCGCCAACATCGGGCTTTACTGTGGTAAATGCAATAGCACCGGCCGTCGTGTTTTTGCCAAACAGCGTGCCTTGAGGGCCACGGAAAATTTCTACCTGCTCAATGTCGAACACTTCGATGAACTGCGACTGCACGTGGTTGAAGGCAAAGTCATCGACGGTAATGCCCACCGAGGGATCTTTCGTCACCAAAATTGAAATGAAGCCAGTACCTCGCATGCCACCAGCGATAGCGTTGAAACCGTTTTGCGGAGTCAGGGTAACGTTGGGTGCAAATTGGGCAAGTTCGGTAACGGAGTTCTGAAAGGTTTTGCTAAGCTGCTCAGCAGTAATGGTACTGACGGCAATCGGCAGGTCTTGCTGGCTGATATCTCGCTTGGTACCAGTGACTACAACTTCTTCAAGGGCCGCAGCTCCGGCACTACTCTCCTCTTGAGCTACAGCGACTGAGCTAGCGACCGTTGCCGCTACAGCTGCTGCGAGTAGTGAGCGCCTTGCAATGTTGATGTGCTTAGGTGAATTGGGAAATTCCATTCCGAGCTCCTAGTTATTTTTTTCAGTTTAGCTGTAGGGGCAATAAGACGTTTATTGCGGTTGCACGACTTGCTTGTGCATAACAAGGATACTATAGAGTGACTCAGGGCGATGCAATACCCGTGAAACGCATCAGGGAAAAAGCCTTCTAAAATGGAGTTTTAAACATTTTTTATCAATAGCTTATAGAATCTACCCAATGCTAAATCTATTAAATAAAAAGCAAAGGGCGCAACAAAAAAGAGACAGAGTGCGGGGTGCGATGCCCACCGTAGAAAAACTGTATGTCGCCGCTCATCTTAAAATTTGAGAACGCCTGCTAAGTTTCTCAGTGCCAGTGTGCGAGGCGGAAAAATGCCATGGCAACGGATACCCATTGTTGTACCTCAGCAGTAACTGCGGAGGCTACGATGGGGGCAAACTGTTCTTGGCCTGCACGAACCCTTTGGCATACCTCAAGACTTTAGTTTTGTACAAGAAAGAAGCCTGCGAATTTCAATTCTGCCTGCGACTACTGGGCGGTGTATCCACCATCGACCAACATTTCAGAGCCCGTCATAAATCGGGAAAGGTCTGACGCCAAAAACACAATGGCATCTGCAATTTCATCGCCCTGAGCCATATCACCAATCGGGTGGGCCGCTCGAATGGCGGCTCTGGCCTCAGCAGGGCTTGGAGCAAATCCCGCCTCACCAAGTTCGGTTAAACACTGTGCCGCAAAAGCCGTGTCTACTGTCCCCGGATGGATGGAATTAATACGAAGTTGCAAATCTAACGCGCCAAACTCGACTGCCGCCGCTTTTGTAAACATGCGCACCGCGCCCTTGGTTGCGGAGTAAGCACTCTGAAAGGCTACCCCTACGTTGCCGCAAATCGACGACATATTTACGATAGAACTGCGGACACCAGAGGTTTGCCCAGCGGCATGGAGGTCATCGAGGAAACATTGTGTGCCGAGGAACATACCGGTGCTATTTACCCGGAATAAACGGTCCCATTCAGCCAGCGTGGTATCGGCAACGCTCTTTACGACATCAATGCCTGCATTGTTGACCAGCACTGACAGCGGTCCCCAAGTATCGAGCACCTGCTCCCTCACTTGCTGCCAGCTATCGGGGTCACCCACATCTAAACAAGACGCCATCGCTAAGCCACCGTCTCCATGGATAGTCTCCACAATGCTACTCAAGGCCGCCTCATTAACATCAGTTACCATGACTTTTGCGCCATGCATCGCCAAAGCTTTAGCGGTGGCAGAACCTATCCCGCCAGCACCACCGGTAACCAATGCCACACGCGGGCTGCCATCCTTTAACTCCAATAATTTGTTCATCGCGAGCTATCCTCTCTCTTAGGGTCGATGTATGTCGTAGCCTTGCCGTGGAAAGTGCACATGCCGAACCGGTAAATCAGACCCTTCGACTCTAAGTGAAGTAAAGCGATCTCCCTGCCCCACAAGAATCCC
>ENA-UZWV01003343-UZWV01003343.1-metagenome-genome-assembly--contig:-Day-3-1m-contig-3343_pt1 | contig 38989 bp, 28 predicted proteins | sample MGYA00260342_ERZ794902 | MGnify/ENA metagenome assembly ERZ794902
TCCAAGATCTAGATTAACAGGTCTTTTTTTATCCACGGCGGGTAATACCTTAAAAGTAGTGTTCCAACAAACGGAGATGAATTTAATCTGAATTCAATTAACGTTAAGCAACTTATTACAATGTAGAGTCAAGAGATACTGGGCATCACATAGAAGGATGACGAGCAGTACCTTGATGGCGCAGCAGTATAGTTACAAGGTTGTCTAAATTCAATCCGCAGAGCTGAAACAAACTCGAAAACAACGACTCCTAAAAAGTCGTAAAAAGACCAGGGACTGATACCTTGCTCAGAGCCACCCTGCAACCCGAGGAAAATCATCACTCAGATCATCAGCGCGCATTTTACTGATGAATAGCCGCTATCGGACTGGCCCGATTAGACTGCTATAAAAGCGGTTTTTAAGCCGCCTGCAGACCAGCCAGAGTTGACAATTTTCCGCGAACATCTATAGTTGCCCCTCGAAATTTTGCCCTAACCATCAAGTTGCAACAGAGGATCCTGCATGAGTAATCGTAAAGCTACCCTAACTATCGAAGGTCAAGCGCCCATTGAGCTGCCGATTCTTAAGGGCACACTAGGCCAAGACGTCATAGATATAGGCACCTTGGGCTCACATAATGTCTTTACCTATGATCCCGGATTCTCAGCAACGGCGGCCTGTCAGTCTGATATTACCTATATCGACGGCAACAAAGGCATCTTGCTTCACCGCGGTTACCCGATTGAGCAATTGGCCGAAAAATCAGATTATCTAGAGACCTGCTACTTGCTTCTCGAGGGTGCCTTGCCCAACGCTGAAGAGAAGGCAGAGTTCGTCAATACCATCAAATACCACACCATGGTAAACCGTTCAGTTGAGCACTTTATCAGTGGATTTCGCTACGACGCGCACCCAATGGCCATGCTTGTGGGTGTCGTTGGCGCGATGTCTTCGTTTTATCATGACTCGCTGGACATTAATAATGAAGAGCACCGCAAGATTTCCGCTCATCGCTTGATCGCCAAGATTCCAACCATTGCCGCAATGTGCCACAAGCATTTTACCGGCCAGCCATTTATCTACCCAGATAACTCTCTGTCTTACTCAGAGAACTTCCTGCATATGATGTTTGGCACGCCCTGCGAGCCCTACGTCGTTCAGCCGGCGATAGCCAAAGCGATGGACCGCATCTTCCTGTTGCACGCAGATCACGAGCAAAACGCCTCTACGTCAACAGTACGTCTGGCTGGCTCCACTGGCGCCAACCCATTCTCTTGTATAGCGGCTGGTATCGCTGCACTCTGGGGACCTGCTCATGGCGGCGCCAACGAAGCAGTACTGGATATGTTGGAAGAGATTGGTCACGAAGACAATATCGAAGCCTATGTCGCCAAAGCGAAAGACAAGAGTGACCCATTCCGCCTGATGGGCTTTGGTCACCGCGTTTATAAGAACCACGATCCCCGCGCCACGGTTATGCGCGAGAGCTGCGATGAAGTTCTGGCGGTATTGGGACTGGAGAACGATCCCCTGTTCCGTCTGGCTAAGAAACTGGAAAAGATCGCTCTTGAAGATGAATACTTTATCAGCAAGAAGCTCTACCCCAATGTCGACTTCTACTCCGGTATTATTTTGAAGGCACTGGGCATTCCAGTTGAAATGTTCACCGTGATTTTTGCCACGGGTCGCACCGTTGGCTGGATCTCACACTGGAACGAGATGATCACTCACCCATACCGCATTGGCCGTCCTCGCCAGCTTTACACGGGTGCTGATGTGCGTGACTACCCGGCAATGGATGATCGTTAAACTCTGGTTATTCATACCAAGTATTAAAAAAGGCAGCCTAGGCTGCCTTTTTTAATGTCGCTGAAATAGTGTTTGGATAATCCCTAGGCAACGGGACCAGAGTGAAAGCGGAATTGCGTATCCGGCGACTCAATCAGTTCGCGCTCCCGCTGGGCAATCAGCTCAATGCGGTCATCAATAGACTTCGCTCCGGCAACGGTTTTCGCCAATTTTAAATAATCTTGGTAGTGCCGTGCCTCAGACTTCAGTAACGACATATAGAACTTTTCCAGCTCGGCATCCAGATGCGGAGCTAAGAGAGCAAAACGCTCACAGGAACGGGCTTCAATAAAGGCACCAATAATCAGCACATCCACCAGCTTATCGGGATCATCTCGGCGCGCTAAATCGCGAAGACCTGCTGCATAGCGTGACGCGGAAACGTGCTCATAGGGAATCTTACGGCGCTTCATCAGAGCGATTACCTGCTCGAAATGGCGCATCTCTTCACGCGCTAGGCGCGACATTTTATTCAGTAGTTCGAAATTATCGGTGTAGCGATTGATTAGGCTCAGAGCTGTGCTGGCCGCTTTTTTCTCGCAGTTAGCATGATCAATAAGCATTAGGCGCTGATTTTCGAGCGCGTTTTCAATCCAGCGGTCTGGTGTGGCGCAGGGTAAAAATGTTTGGATTTCTGCTAGAGCGCTCATTGGAAGCCTGTCTGATATGAAGGGATAGTGTTGCTTTAGTTATTGCCGGGAAACAGGATGAAATCCCTCGTCGTTTCACTCTGCCGAGATGACACACCCAACTTCTATCTCGAGCTACCCGCCTGTCACCTCGAGCTTCCCAGCTGTCATCTCGAACGAATGTGAGAGATCTCAATCTCTCTCAGCAGAGCCCCTCGTCGCTAAGCTCTGTCGGAATGACGGCTGCTGACTCAAAAGGACAATGCGTCCTCAACAAGGTTCTTCGATTTCGCTCAGTATGCTAACGCTTCGCGTGATCACATATACGCGTTACTGGTATCCGTATGATCAGTTACATCACGCACACCCTTTAACTCGGGAATCTTTTCCATCAACGTCTTTTCAACACCCTCTTTCAGCGTCATTGAAACCGCCGAACAACCCTGACAACCACCGCCAAACTCCAGCACCGCAAAGCCTTCATCCATCTCCGACAGCGACACTACGCCACCGTGAGAGGCCAACCCTGGATTAATCTCGTTATACAGCAGATAGTTAATACGATCTTCAATGGGGCTGTCGTCGTTTACATTGGGCAGTCTTGAGTTAGGCGCACGAATCGTCAGCTGGCCACCAAACTTATCTTCGGCGAAATCGACCTTGGCTTCATCGAGAAAGGCAATACTACGCTGCTCAAAGTAAGCGCTAAACGCATCGTACTCAACGACCATATCTTCTTCGTTATGTTCGCCGGGACGGCTGTAAGCAATGCAGGTCTCAGCTTTTGGAGTACCGGGATCAGAGACAAACATGCGAATACCAATGCCTTCGCAGTTCTGTTTTTCCAGTAATCCAGCAAGGTATTTTTGCGCTGATTCGGTGATGGTTACGTTGAGCATAAGGTTTCCTAAAATCTGCAGTGACAGCCTGACCGAGCAATTTAATCTACGCTGCCTAAGCTTGAGTAATTAAGTCAGGTATTTTACGCCATACAGAGGCCCGGACGAAACCCTCTTTTGGTTTTAAAGGTCGCTTTTTTAAAATACTTTGGTATCATACTCATCCATCAAAATATTTTGATACAACAGCAAGGCAGAGGCATAGACAAGCATATGACGGATAAAATTAGGCAGGCAGCAGAGCAACGTATTCTGATTCTCGATGGCGCCATGGGTACTATGATCCAACGTCACACCCTCGAGGAAGAAGACTTTCGCGGTCAGCGCTTTGCCGATTGGCACACAGACTTAAAAGGCAACAATGACCTTTTAAGCCTTACTCAGCCCGATATTATCTGTGATATCCACCGCGCCTATCTGGATGCCGGTGCGGACATTATTGAAACCAACACCTTTAATTCCACAACTATCTCCCAAGCCGATTACGATATGCAGGCAATTTCTAGGGAGATTAACGTGGTCTCTGCGCAGCTTGCTCGCAGAGCCGCCGATGAGTTTTCTACCCCAGAAAAACCGCGTTTTGTCGCCGGTATTCTTGGGCCTACCAGCAGAACGGCTTCTCTTTCACCGGATGTAAACGATCCCGGGGCGCGCAATGTTACCTTTGATGAGTTGGTTGAAGCCTATATAGAATCCACCGAAGCCCTAATTGAAGGGGGCGTCGACACAATTATGGTGGAAACCATCTTCGACACACTGAACGCCAAAGCCGCGCTTTTTGCTGTGCAAGTGGTCTTCGAGAAACAGGGCTTTGAGCTGCCCATTATGATCTCTGGCACCATAACTGATGCCAGTGGTCGTACACTTTCGGGCCAGACTCCTGAAGCATTCTGGAACTCAGTGCGCCATAGCAAGCCGATCAGTGTGGGCCTGAACTGTGCCCTTGGGCCAAAAGAGCTGCGCCCTCACCTGCTGGATATTTCAACGGTTGCTGACACGTTGGTGAGCTCCCACCCCAATGCTGGTCTACCTAATGAATTTGGTGGCTATGATCTCGACGCCGACGCCATGGCTGAAACTGTGGCAGAATTTGCCAGCGCGGGCCTGCTCAATATTGTCGGCGGCTGCTGCGGTACCACTCCGGACCATATCCGTGTTATTGCCAATGCCGTGGCCACGATAGCGCCACGCGTTGTACCCGAAATCGAGCCCGCCTGCCGTCTGTCCGGACTTGAGCCTTTCACCATTAAAAGTGACTCACTGTTTGTCAATGTTGGCGAGCGCTGCAATGTCACAGGATCAGCTGTATTTAAACGTTTGATTCTTGAAGAAAACTACGATGCTGCCCTAGAAGTCGCCCGCCAACAGGTGATTAATGGCGCACAGATTATTGATATCAATATGGATGAAGGCATGCTCGAGTCGCTGCCGGCCATGGTCAAATTTTTAAATCTGATTGCCGGCGAACCCGATATTTCTCGCGTGCCAATTATGGTGGACTCGTCAAAATGGGATGTGATTGAGGCCGGACTAAAGTGCATTCAGGGCAAGTCCGTGGTCAACAGTATCAGTCTTAAAGAGGGTGAAGCTGAATTTATTGAACGGGCCAAGCTGTGCAAAAAGCATGGTGCCGCGATTGTGGTGATGGCCTTTGATGAAGATGGTCAGGCGGACAATTTAGAGCGCCGCAAACAGATCTGTCAGCGCAGTTACGATATGTTGGTCAATGAAATTGGCTTCCCGGCGGAAGATATTATCTTTGACCCCAATGTGTTTGCCGTGGCCACCGGTATTGAAGAGCACAATCGCTACGGCTTAGACTTTATTGAGGCCAGCGGCTGGATTAAGCAAAACCTGCCCCATGCGCTAATTAGTGGCGGCATCTCCAATGTCTCCTTTTCTTTCCGCGGCAATAATCCCGTGCGTGAAGCGATTCACTCGGTGTTTCTCTACCATGCCATTCGCGAAGGTCTGACCATGGGCATAGTTAATGCCGGCCAGTTAGCGGTCTATGATGATCTGCCGGAAGAACTGCGTCAGGTGGTTGAAGATGTCGTGCTATTCCGCAACGCTGAAGGCACCGATGCCCTGCTTGCCATTGCCGACAAGTATCGCGGTGACGGGTCTAAGCAAGCCTCAGTAGAAGATCTAAGCTGGCGCGACGCCGACGTTAACCGTCGCCTTGAGCATAGCCTGGTTAAGGGTATTACAGCCTATATCACCGAAGACACTGAAGAGGCCCGGCAACAGGCTGATCGTCCGCTACATGTGATTGAAGGCGCGTTGATGGACGGCATGAATATAGTCGGCGACCTATTTGGCTCGGGAAAAATGTTTTTGCCCCAGGTAGTGAAATCTGCCCGTGTGATGAAACAAGCGGTAGCCTATTTGCAGCCCTTTATCGAAGATGAAAAGGACGCCACTGCCAGCACCAATGGCAAGATCCTGATGGCGACGGTGAAAGGCGATGTCCACGATATCGGCAAAAATATTGTCGGCGTGGTGCTGCAGTGTAATAACTATGAGGTTATCGACCTCGGTGTGATGGTGTCTGCGGAAAAGATTCTCACCACAGCTCGTGAAGAGAACGTGGACATTATTGGCCTCTCAGGACTGATTACGCCCTCTCTCGATGAGATGGTGACACTGGGCAAAGAAATGCAGCGCCAAGGTTTTACTGTGCCCCTAATGATTGGCGGTGCCACCACCTCCAAAGCTCACACAGCAGTAAAAATTGCCCCCAACTATGAGAATAATCAGGCGATTTATGTCTCTGATGCCTCCCGTGCTGTGGGGGTTGCCAGCAAGCTGATCAGCAAAGAGCATCGCGATGAGTTTATCGCCGACATCCGTCGTGACTACGATGCGGTGAGACTGCGCACAGCCAATAGAACACCTCGGGGAACGCTCTATACCTACCCCGACGCGATCAAACAAAAGCCACAGATTAACTGGCGTGACTATCAGCCGACTCTGCCGGCCACGCCTGGGATAACGGTAATTGACGACTATCCCCTGGAAACACTGGTGCCCTATATTGACTGGACACCCTTCTTTATCACCTGGGATCTGATCGGAAAGTATCCGAAGATTTTTCAAGATGAAGTGGTTGGCGATGCGGCTACTACATTGTTTGCCGATGCTCAGGCACTGTTAAAAGATATTATCGACAATAAACGCTTAACTGCCCGCGCCGTATTTGGTCTCTGGGAGGCCAATACAGTTAACCATGATGATATTGAAATCTATGCTGAGGATGGCTCAACCAAGGCCAGCCTGCACCATATTCGTCAGCAAATCCAAAAACCTGGCGCCAGTGAAGAGCTCTGTTCGCTGGCTGACTTTGTCGCGCCAAAAGAGTCCGGCATTAAAGATCATATTGGAGCTTTTGCGGTAACTACGGGCATAGGTGCCGATGAACTGGCCGCTGAATATGAAGCCAAGCACGATGACTACAATGCGATTATGGTTAAAGCCTTGGCGGACCGACTGGCTGAGGCCTATGCCGAACATCTTCACGAATGCGTGCGCCGTGAGCACTGGGGTTATGCAGCAGATGAGAGCTTAGATAACGAAGCCCTGATCAAAGAGAAATACCGTGGTATTCGACCCGCGCCAGGCTACCCTGCCTGCCCGGATCACACTGAAAAAGGCACCTTGTTTGAGCTGCTTGATGTGGAGAATAATATTGGACTGGCACTCACCGACAGCTACGCCATGACGCCTGCTGCTGCGGTCAGTGGTTGGTACTTTGCTCATCCGGATGCGAAGTATTTTAATTCAGGTAAAATTGCTCCGGATCAGGTCGAATCGCTGGCGCAGCGTAAGGGAATGTCATTGCCTGATATGGCGCGTTGGCTGACGCCAGTGCTGATTGATTAGATTTAAGGCTGTCATCCTGAACGAAGGAAGGCTTCAATACCTGTTGTCCTGACGGAGGGAGCTCCCCACTGCCTGTTGTCCTGAGCGAAGGCAGGTCCCACTGCCTGTCATCCCGACAGAGCGCAGCGACGAGGGATCTCAGCCAGCTAAAGGAAGTTCCTTCAATTTCACCGAAGATGACAAGCTGGCGCGCCATGCAGCTGAACTCTCTACCTGAACTCTCTACTCGAACTCTTAAGTTGAACTAAACCCTAAAATAGTGTCTGATCATCAATATGAAAACGCGCTCATCCTCTATAACAGTCCTGGTCAATATCCTCGTGATTCTATTTATGATGAATACGACCTTGGCTCACAGTACCTGCACTATGAGCAGCAGCAGCGAGAATCCCGATTTAGTGCAGCAGGCGGAGCACAGCCCTCAGGCCCATATGCCCTGTCATACATTAGATAGCGGCGACAAGTTATTGTCCCTCAGCGCAGAGACCAGCCCGGACACAACACCTGCGGACCAATGCTGTGCCGACTGCTCCGTCTTTAGCCTGCCAATAAGCACGGTGAAAACCCCAGCCGCTGTCGCACCTAATATCGCCAGCACGGCACTAACAAGCACCCCTTCCCGCACTATAGAACTGCCCTTCAGGCCCCCAATAGCAGACCTTTCATAGTTCTCTGCGCCTTTTATTTGGCGCCATATTTATTATTCTGAACATTATTGAAGGTGACATCATGCGTCTGAAAACGTTTGTTATACCGTTATTGTTAGTACAGCTATCTGCACTTATTGCATCCCCAGTCTGGGCCAAAAATTATCTGATCAATGTCAATGGCATAGTCTGTGAGTTCTGCGCCTTTGGCGTGGCCAAAAAACTGCGCAAACTCGACTTTATCGACCCCAGCCAGTTCGAGGAAGGCGTCAAAGTGGATATCGAAAATCAGCAGGTTTTTATCAGTATCCAAGAGGGACAACCACTAGATCAAGAGGCGATCTTTGAAGCGATCAAATCCGGCGGCTATGACCCAATCAAGATGACGCCAATGGACGAGGTAGCCCGCCCGCTGGAGGAGTCCCAGTGAAACAGCTGACGGCACTACTACTGCTTGCTACCGCAAGCACGTTTACCAGCCAAGTCACTGCCCACCAACCGGTGATGGATATGGCACCGCGCTGGAATGGTGGCTATGGCGCCCAAACGCGAATCACTCATGCCAACAACACAACCACCACTTGGCTTGAGGGGGTTTACACTTTTAAGCCCGCTCTGCGTATGACTCTAAAAGTGCCTTACAGTGACGGCAAAAACGGTGATGCGATTGTTGCAATGCCGATCAAACGCTATAAAAACGCCGGGGCATCCACCTCTAACTGGGGCATCACACCCTCGGTGAGAATGCCCACTGGCGGCGGTAGCGACTGGGACGCGGGGTTGAGCCTGAGTTACAGCTCCGAATCAAAGGGCTACTACGAGCTCTATGATATCTATAGGCTCGGCGATACCACCGGCATTGATATCAATGCCGGCATGAGCCATGCCGATGGCAAGGGTTCTTCTTGGTTTACGCTCTGGGATATTAGCGCGAGAGATTCAGATTCGGGGCAGCATCTGCTCACTGGACCAGTGCTGGTGTATTTCAAGCGCAATGTGATTGTCCGCGGTGAATATAAGTTTGTCGCCCTCGATAACGACACACAATGGGATGGCGACTATCTCAGTATTGGCATTGGTATGGTGTTTTAAAATGGAGACAATTTTATGAATAAACCACGCTCTTGGAGTTGGCTACTATTATTCACCACCTCCGGCACCCTCCTCTGCTGCGCCCTGCCCATTACCTTGGTAACCCTTGGGCTAGGAGCCAGCGTGGCATCTATGGCGTCTGCGGCACCCTGGCTGATCACCCTCAGCCAGTACAAAGGCTGGATGTTCACCCTGTCTGGTCTGCTGATTGGGTTGGGATTTTGGAGTGTGCACCGCCCCGGCCGTGTCTGCCCTACAGATCCCGAACTCGCTGCCGCCTGTGCCACCGCAGACCTTTGGAATCAACGTTTTCTATGGTTGTCTGCTGGTATGTGGTCTGTTGGTTTTATCGCCGCCTATGCGCTGCCACTTTTGCAGTAAAGGGTTGGCAAAAATCTCTCCTGGGCAATATTAGCTGCGGAAAAGTCTCCTCTAAAGGAGTAGAATTGAGCGCCCTCAAACGGTCTATGACCAACTCGTTGAGACTCATTTGAAAGGAAGACAAACTTGAACGACGATAGAAAAAAACTCGAAGAAAAAGTAGTGCTTGAAGATAAACCAAAGAAGAAAAAAACCAATATTGGCGCCCTGGTTAAAAGCATCCTAGCCGCCGCGATTGGTGTCCAGAGCAACAAGAACCGAGAGCGCGATTTCGAGGAAGGTAATCCCTTGGCCTTTATTATTGGCGGCTTTGTCTTTACAGCACTATTTATTGCTACTATAGCCACAATAGTAGGGTTTGTGCTGAGAACTAATGGCTGAGGTAAAACTCACTTGCCAGGCGCTAAAAAACCTTTATCAAAAACAATAAAAAAAGGGGCTGCATCACTGCAGCCCCTTTTTTGACCTTCTTTTTAATCAAGCCAGGACCGTTTAGAAACTGTACTTAGCCTGCAGAGCAATGTTCATCGGACGGTTGACGAAGGCGTAGTAAGAGTTACCCCCACCATTAGTCAAGGTTCCACCCAGTGGCGTATTGCCACCAAAGTTAATCACAGTCTCATCGGTAAGGTTGCGACCTAACAGAGCCACTTCCCAAGCGCACTATTTCCCGAGCGCACTACTTCCCAAACGCTATGCCTGCATAAAATCAGCGGGCTCAAGAGCCTCAAAACTATCAGCCCCAAATACCAACGCAGCCAAGTAACCACTGTTGCGCGGCAGTATTTGCGTTGAGAAGAAATCTGCCGTAGCAATTTTCTGGTTATAAAAGCGATCGGTCTCGCCAGCGGCCAATCGGTCCTGAGCAGCAGCGGCCAATTTCACCAACAGCCAATAGGCGACAGTATTCCCGTACATCATCATAAAGTTGTAAGCGATTCCCTGAGAGTCACTGCTGTTTTCCAAAACATAGTTGAGGGCTTCTTGGCACTGCTCAATCCCATGACGCAGACGATTACGCAAATCCACCACGCTACCATGAGCTGACGCGAGCTGGTCAACAGTGGCCTGCATATCCGCCAACAGCAACTGCACCGCTTGGCCACCATCACGCAAACATTTACGACCGATAAAATCTAATGCCTGAATACCATTAGTGCCCTCATAGATCGGCAAAATGCGTGCATCGCGCATATGCTGCGCCGCGCCAGTCTCTTCAATAAAGCCCATACCGCCGTGGACCTGAACACCCAGAGAAGTGCTCTCCATAGAGACTTCGGTACACCAGCCTTTAACCAGCGGCGTCAATAGCTCGACCAACTGTGCATTCTGGGAACGAACCTGCTCGTCCGGATGATGAGAACTGCGATCCTCTGCTGCGATGGCATAGTAAGACATGGCACGACCGCCCTCAGTCAATGCACGCATCTGCATGAGCATGCGCTTAACATCCGAGTGATGAATAATCGAGGCTCGGCCTTCGACACCAGCAGCGCGACCCTGCACACGGTCAGCTGCATAGGCTACAGCTTGCTGATAGGCGCGCTCGCCCAGAGAAACACCCTGATGACCAACCGATAGACGGGCATTGTTCATCATTGTGAACATGCACTGCAGGCCTTTATTTTCTTCCCCCACCAAGTAGCCGACCGCACCGCCGTTATCGCCAAAGGCAAGAGTACAGGTAGGGCTCGAATGGATACCTAATTTGTGTTCAACACCCACGGGTTTAACGTCGTTGCGCTCGCCCAAACTACCGTCGGAATTAACCAAGAACTTGGGCACCAAAAATAGCGAGATACCCTGATTGCCTTCGGGGGCATCGGGACGACGGGCCAGTACTAGGTGGATAATATTGTCGGCGCAACTGTGATCGCCCCAAGTGATGTAGATTTTTTGGCCACTGATTAAATAGTGGTCGCCATTTAATATGGCCTTGGTTTTCACAGCCGATAAATCACTGCCGGCCTGAGGCTCGGTGAGATTCATAGTGCCGGACCAAGCACCGGAAATCAGATTACCCAGATAAGTCTCTTTCTGCTCATCACTGCCGTACTGATTAAGGGCATGCACTACTCCGCGGGTTAGCATAGGCAGCAGGCTAAAACCGCAGTTAGCGGTCTGCAGCATTTCCTGCACGGCCAAATCCACAACACTGGGGAATCCGGCACCGCCGTAAGTGCTATCGCCATTTAGGCAGCACCACCCCGCTTCAACCATCTGTCGATAAATGGGGTTCAACCCAGGTGAGGTCACTACCTCACCGTCTTTCAAAAACGCTGGATGTTTGTCAGTCTCATGATTGGTCGGAGCCACTATATCTTCAAAAAATTTGGCCGCCTCTGGCAGAACCACATCGACCATATCGCGACTCGCGTCTTCGAATCCCGGCATGCTGCAAATTTCAGAATAGTTAATAATCTCATCAAAGATAAATGCCAATTCCTTCTGCGGTACCTTGTATACGCTCACGTCCACTCTCCCAAGAATCTCAAAAAATAAGTTAATACTTGTCAGTACTTTAGGAGCTAGCCGTCATAACTGTAAACCTTAATCAATGACCATATGGTCTATGATCAAGAGAACGGTTTAAACCTTTAAAGGAGTGCTATTGCCCGCTTAACGCAAGCAAAAATCAAGGGAAACGGTAGGTTGGGTATTATCGGCGGTACCGGACTATTCAAGCCTGAGGGATTACTCATCCATACAGATCGAACTCTGATCAAGGCCTAGGCACATTCTGAGGCACAGTCTGCGGTGATTTCCGGCAACAGCAACAGAGCCCTTTGATCAAAGGCATCTAGTTGAATATTGTGACGCCTAAATAGTTCGGCATAACCCTGCCGCAAAATCTGCTCTTCTTCCCCCTTAAGCCTGCGACCGGCTACCGCAATAGTAAAGCCCTGTCCTGATAACCAGCAAAGCCCGTCAAGCACTGGTTGCCAGGCGTTCGGCCCACGCCTCTGCTGATAAAGCTGTTGTTCAAAATGACCCATTGAGACACGCAATGTCAGCTGCTGACCATAGAGTTTGTGCAGCGCCAATCAACCATTCTTGCGCTCAAGCATGGAATGCATAGCATTGGTTAGCACCAACAGCCGAAAACCCCGGCGCAGAATCGTCCCCATAATGGCAATAATATCTGGATTACAAAACGCTTCGCCGCCGGTCAAGCCGATCTCTTCAGTGCCCAGCTCATGGCGCTGAATCTGGTTGAGAAACTGCTGGACCTGAGTGAGACGAATAAATGCGAGGCTATCATTAGTCGGTGAGAAGTCGATATAGTGATTTTTACAGGCGAGGCCGCACTGGGTGCCAGTATTAAACCAGAGAGTTTTAAACCGGCGAGTGCTTGACCCGAGAGCGTTTAACCAGAGAGCGTGTAACCCGAGAGCGTTAAACTGCTCCAGGTTAACATCGGCCTTGGGACAGCCAGTGGCAGCAACCATAGAATTAGAGAATATTGCATGTTGAGTATCCATACTCAGATTCCGATCTATTTATCGCTTTAAAAGTAGCCTAAGCCAGCCCAAATGGCCCAACAGATCGGCAATATCAAAGCCATTTAAATAGCAGAAACAGAATCTCTCCTGCTGACCTAATCCGCCCTGGTAACAGAATCCGCCCTGGTAACAGAGTACGCCCAATAGAACGCGACGAACTGCAGCACCAAGCGCACATAGAGCGCGACAACGGGAATATCCGGAAACAGCTCGGGGTTAAACGCCATATACAGATTCGCAGGATAGACAGCGATCAGCAGGGCAACCAGAGCAATACCAGCCAATGAGCGGAAACGAGGAATTAAAACGCCAACGCCCCCCATAATTTCGAATACACCGCTAATGTAAACCAAGGCCAAATGCCCGGGTATCCAAGGCGGCATAATGCTGACATAAAACGCGGGTGCAAATAGATGGTGGAACCCAGCGTAGGTAAAAAAGGCGCTCAACAGGAATAGGAAAAAGCACTTTACCCGGCTTTTCGGCAACCGCATGGCGCCGATGGCACGGCGCAACAAACTGGGTGATTGCGTAGCATGATGAGTCATTTTCAAATCTCTCTACTGATCAGTGCTAAAGCTAGAGCACGGAAGCCGTACCAAATTCTTCAATCAACTCTACCGCGATACGCTCTTGCTCAGCTCGGGCATTGAGCTTCTCACACTGACCATTGTTCCAAGACTGGTAACGAGCCACATCGGCGTTGCCAATATTGATCAGCGTCTCCCAAACCAACAGGCATTTTTCAATATGACTGGCATTGCTGTCGGCAGCGATACCCGCCAATAATGTATCCAGTGTTTCAGTCTCAAACTGCAGGCCCAAGTACTCGTCTCGGTCGAGACGCACATAGGGTTTAGTTTTGCTGTTGTAGCGTTGCCATTCGAAATCAAGTGACTTATCCGGAACGCCTGAGTGAGCAAAGTCACCCCAGATATTCATAAAGGTACGCTCCATTTGATCGCGAGAATCGCCCTCTGGATAAATATAAGCGGTCACCGGACCATACTTAAAGTCACCGGTAATAAAGGAAATATCGGTGCCGTGAGCGGCACCAAAAATAGAGGGAAAGTCGATAAAAAACGACTTTTCCTGATCGTCCCAATCAAAACGATAGTTATAAAGGGCCTTGTAGCCCGCTTGTTCCATCGCACTTAGAGGCTCATCCACACCCCTCGCCTTCCAAGCCTGTGAGCGCGTTCGCACCCAAAAGTTATACAGCTGTGGATCTTTAATGCTTACTTTGGGCGGCAAAAGCTTGGTAAAGGGGTAGCTGGTTTCCATAAAGTAACGGTGCAAGGCAAACCAGAGCGTGACTTCATCTTTGTTTGCGCCGGAGATCACCGGTACATTTTTGCCATACTGCGGGTCAGCCAAGGCTTCTGCCATCCCCACCGCTGGAATCACAATACCGTCTGCGGTGGTCAATGGAGAGTAGTCAACGGTATCCGGCTTATCGTTATAGAGAGCAATAAACTCTCGAGCATCGCTGCTTTTTAAACGTTCGCGCAGGGCTTCGTCAGTAATGTCAGACTCATCAGTACCCTGCTGAGCCAGAAGCTTTTGAGTAATTTGCCAGGCACCACGAGTAACAAATGTATCGGTCCCATCAAGGTTGTAGGCACTGGCTAAACTGCTAGTACCGGTATAACCGGACTGCGCAATAGCACGATGAAACAAGCCTTTGGCCAGAGGTGACGCTAAAAGCGCATAGACATTGTGCGCACCGGCGGATTCGCCAAACACAGTCACATTAGCCGCATCACCGCCAAAGCCCGCTATATTGTCACGCACCCATTTAAGCGAGTGAATAATATCCAAATGGCCGAAGTTAGAGGCCTGGTCTTCCCCGCTTTGCTGCCCCTGAATCGCTGGATGGGTAAACCATCCCAGGGCACCCAGGCGGTAGTTGATCGCTACAACCACCACACCTTTGGCCGCTGCCAACTTACTGTAATCGTAATAATCTTTTAAACCAGTGGTATTGCTGCCACCGTGGATCCACAGCATTACCGGGTAGTTTTTACCGATAAAATCTTTTGGTGCACGGATATCCAAGAACAGGCAATCCTCCGAACCAATAACGCCCTCGGCCCCTCCCTCAACACCCGCATAGCTACTCGTCTGTTGCACACAGGCAGTATCCTCACGCTCCGCAATCATTTGCTGAGGGGCAATTAGCGCTCGGGGAGCGCGCCAGCGCAGATCACCAACCGGCGCTTGGGCATAGGGGATATCAAACCAACTCACCACTGCAGCGCCGACTTGTTTATCAGCACTCGCGTCTAGCCGACCCTGGGTAATCCCAGAGGCAGTTTGGATTTTGTATTGCGGAAGGCTTTCAGAAATCGGCTGCTCTGGTGAGAATAGGCCGCAGGCCGCCAACAGGAGAAAACTGGTAATGGTTAAAATCAGTTTCATAGCGAGAGTCTTTTTTATTATTATTTTTTATGCACCCTGCCCCGTTAATTGGCGGTGCACCTTTTGGGTATCTTCCCTTGTCTACGTTTTAGCACACCGACACGATCACTCGCCAGCGTCTTGAGAAAACTGTAATTTCGCCAATCGCTCATAGAGAGAGTTTGAGGCGATCAGCTCATTATGACTGCCCTGAGCGACTTTTTTACCCTGGTCCATCACCACAATGGTATCCGCATGGAGAATCGTCGCCAGGCGATGGGCAATAATAACCGTAGTGCGGCCCTTCATTAACTTATCCAGCGCCAACTGCACCTTGTACTCACTCTCGGCATCCAAAGCACTGGTGGCCTCATCCAACAGCAAAATACGAGGATCCTTTAACAGTGCACGGGCTATCGCAATACGCTGGCGTTGGCCACCAGAAAGGCGTACGCCTTGCTCACCCAAATCACTGTGGTAGCCATCGGGCAACTGACCAATAAATTCGTCTGCATGAGCCGCCTTGGCTGCGGCGATCACCTGCTCATCGGTGGCATCACTATTACCGTATCGGATGTTGTACATCACATCACCGGTAAATAATGTTGGCTGTTGCTGCACTACAGCAATCTGCTCGCGCAACTGGGTCGGTGTCATCTGGCGGATATTGATATCACCGAGACAAAGCTCGCCCTGCTGGGGATCATAAAAGCGTTGAATCAAATCAAATAGCGTCGACTTACCGGCTCCGGAGGGTCCCACTAAAGCGACAATAGCGCCTTCTTTTATCGTTAGAGAAAAGTTATCCAGCGCCGGTTGCTCTGGTCGCGAGGGATAACAAAAACGCACATTGTTCAGATTAAGCTGTGCCGGCAACTGCTCAACACCAGACAATGGCTGATCGGGAGCCAGAATTTGATTATCTGCGTGCAGTAAATCCATCAGTCGATCTGTAGCACCCGCCGCGCGCTGCAACTCACCGTACACTTCAGATAGCGAAGCCACCCCAGTGGCCATCAGAATTGCATAGAAGATAAACGCGCCAAGATCACCGCCGCTCATTTTGCCATTAATCACATCAGTGCCACCGACCCAGAGCATCCCACTGAGCGCACCAAACACCAATACAATCACCACCGCCATCAACACCGCGCGCTGGCGCACTCTGTTGCGAGCAATCAAAAAGGCGCGTTCAACTTCAATACCAAACGCCGCTTTTTCCTGCTCTTCATGGGTAAAGCTCTGGACCGTCTTGATATGCTGAATAATTTCCCCCGCGTAACTACCGACGTCTGCGATAGAGTCCTGACTGTCCCGAGAGAGCTTGCGCACCTTGCGCCCAAAAACCAAGATTGGCATTAATACCAGTGGCACCGCGACAAGAATCATTAGTGACAATTTGAAATTGGTAATCAGCAGCATGATCAAAGCGCCACTAAAGGTAATCGCGCTGCGCAGAGCAATGGATGCCGAGGAACCGATAATCGACTGCAATAAGGTGGTATCAGATGTCAGCCGCGACATAATATCGCCGCTGCGATTGGTCTCAAAAAATGCAGGATGCAATCCGACAATGTGATCGAACACGGACTTGCGCAAATCGGCGGTGACACGCTCTCCCAGCCATGAGATCAGGTAAAAGCGCACATAGGTTCCCAGTGCCATTAATACAGAAATAGCGACGACAAACATAATCGCCTGATTAAGGTGACTCAGGGATTGTTGAGCAAAACCTTGGTCAATAAGCATGCGCACGCCCTGACCCACCGACAGGGTTATCCCAGCGGTAAACACCAGCGCCGCAAGAAATACCCAAACCTGTAATTTATAAGGCTTAAAAAATTGCGCCAGAGAGAGTAGCGTCGACATCTTTTTAGAGGTTTCTGCGGCAGGCTCGGCTGCAGCAGAAAGCCGCGCTTCGATGGATTTATCAGCGAGTTTGTCGCTGGTATCACTAATTATCACAGGCTCATCCTGGTTGAGTTTATTGGGTCACGAGTTTTAGAAAACCGCCTCGACTAGACTGGCGTCTAGAGTGGCGTCTAAAATGCCTTCTAAAATGCCTTCTAAATTGCCTTCTGAATCGGCGACTACATTGAGTGGCGGGATTATGCACTGCTCATCAAAATAGACAAGCAACAACGACTTTAAGAAGCCTATTACTCACGCCCTAACCCAGTCATTCAGTAAAGCTGATTGTCCGCCAACGGTACCTCAAGAGCATTGGTACCACTCTTCTCCGGCCCGCCAATCATCTCATCATAAGCACTGGTCTGGCGCAGCACAGTTATCTCGGCCGTAACCTTTCTAAGCTGCTTTTGTAATTCTAGCAACTTAGTCGAACGCAATAATTTGCCGCGTTCGTCAGAGACATAGTGCTCAACGCCCTCGATAATCGCCGACACCTGATAGAGGCTTAAATCGATGGAGTGATAAATTAATTTCTCTACCACGAAATATTTATTCAATTTTGACAGCGCAATGGCCACGACAGTTATCCTTCAGTGATTCTTTAATAGGTGTTTTTATTTACGCGCAGTGACCACATTTGGCCTAACAGACAGTCCCTTTTCCAATAGTTCGATACTTTGTCCGACCCAGGGCCCGGTCCCGCAGCTGAGACCCAACGTTCCTTTCAACTCTCAGTAACGCGACTTAGAAAAGCATGATGCGAAAAAAAACCAGGCTCCTCTGTAGAGAGGACCTGGTTTTTTCCATACTAATCAAGCCGTCTTTTTAGCGGCTAAGGATTAATTGGCCGGCTCATACCAAATCGGTGAGCTGTAAGCGCGGTCCTGAGTAGTCTTCTTCACATAGGGCGCCATCTCAACATCAAACTGTGCAGTGTCATAAGAAGTCCATCGCGGCGACGGCACTTCAAGGGCACGCACATAGTAGAAGGCCTTCTGCTCAGCACTAAACTCCGGATCCTGCCACAGGGCAGTCAATTCCGCAGCGCCATATTTGTGGCTATAAGTTGCCTTGGCTTCATCCACTGTGGAGGGGATATCTGCAACATCACCACTGTCATCCATTGAGCGCAGCTCAGGATTGCTCCAGGCCACATTAAAGACTTTCTCATGGACTGCGCCCTCTGCATCTTCCCAACCTTTTATCACCTGCAACCGATCCAGATTGGCGCCATTGGGGTCTTTGGCAGTCTGTAACATAAACACCGGTGCGTCAGAGCGGCTTTGCAATAGCGTGGCACCCATGGGCACGCCTTTGTTATAACCTATATCAGACATATTGGAAGCGTGCAGATCGTCTTGAGTAAAGTCCCAACCACCAAAGAATCTGACGGTCATGCGACTGCCGGTGGTGGCATAGACTTCCTTGCGCTGAATCGCATCCCAAATACCTTCGCGGGTATTCTCCGTAGCCCAAACTGCGGCATAACCTGAGGCCGCCATCATAAAGCCCGGCACGGTAAACTCACCGCGTCCACCCAACGCATCTTTCCACCGGTCTGGCTGCGGTTCCATGCCAGCGCTGTGCTTGCCATAAAAGTTATCTTCGGCGGCGGTGGCCAGTGAGGTGTGTGAATCAGTAGAACCGATCATGCCAAATTTATAGGGGTTAGCGCCGTAAGCTGAATCCAATGCCAAACCATTTTTTAGCGCTTCACGAGCATATTCAAAAGGAATCATTTGATCGGTTTTAGGTACGCCAGCAAAGTCACCCAGATCCCAGCTCTCATAATCGGCAAAGCGGTCATCTGGAGACAACAGTGGATGCGCCTCTCCATCGCCTTTAATCTGAGTTACCTCATAGACAGGTTCCCAACGGGCGCGACGCTCAGCGTAGTCAGAATCCATCTGCCCGCCAAACTCTAGCTCAGCGGTGGGGAACATCAGGCCATTGGAAATATTGCCATTGTGGGCTATCGCCAGCACCTTGCCACCACTGGTGTCTTCGTACTGCTGTAAAAAGTCCCACAGCGCTCTTGGGTCTGAGCTCTCTTTTGGCGACAGCGGCAACAGGCTTTGGGCTGTCTCCGCATCGTCTCTGTAGATCACGACGCGGTGCAAATTCTGGCCACCTCTCTGGGCGGTAAACTCAAAGCCAATCAGTGGTGTAAAAGTGCCCGGTTCATAGTGGGCGTCGGCCGTAGCTGTCAGATAATCCCAGGCATTGCCGCGAATAACTTTATCTTCCAGCTCTCGAGGAGTGTCTGATCTGGTCTGAGTGGAATCCAACTGGCGGGCATCATCTTCCTCCCCGGCAAATAGAATCTCCGACCAAGCCTGTAATGTGGGGTTGGCGAGTAATTTTTCATTGCCAGCTTTTAGGGCAATCATAGCGCCCACCCCATCGGTGTGATCTGCCAGCACTAGAAAGTCCAGCGGCTCCCGAAGCTGCGCCGGCTGGCCTTTAGTAGCCATCACTTTTTCGCCTTTGGCAAAGCGATAGGCATCATCTGGGCCCAAGGTATTACCAAAAATAAAAGCATCCATGGAAAAGTTCGAGTGCAGATGGGTATCACCCCAGAACACCTGCTTCTGCAGTGGTTGATTTGCTACAGGGGAATAATGTGGATCCTGATTGCGGATTTGCTCGGCAACCACATAGCCCGCTCTGTCAGCCTTCACCTGTAGTGCCGGAATCTCTTCACTCACTGCAGGACTTTGATCAAAAGACCAACCCGCATAAAACGCGATTGCGATCAGTGCGATGATAAGACTATTTTTAATTTTCACCTTGAATGTCCCCTATTATTTTTATTGTCGGCGGCGATACTACCACCAAAAAACAATTTCGTTAGCGTCCAAAGCAGACAGCATATTCATGCTAATATCGGGTTCTGTCAGCACCACCAAAACGATTTAAACTACCTTTACGACTCACTACAATCCTATGCTAAGACTCAGCGAAATTAAACTTCCCCTAGACCACAGCGACAATGAATTGCAGCGGGAAATCCTCCGTACCCTGAGCATCGATGCCGCAGAACTGATCAGCTTTAGTATTTTTAAACGCAGCCATGATGCCCGCAAGCGCGGTCGCATAATGCTTATCTATCAACTTGATGTAGTGCTCACCGAGCAGGCTGAAAACCGCATACTGAAAACTACTCCAGCCCTGCCTCGAGTAGGCCCCAGTCCCGACACCAACTATAAGTTTGTCGCTGAACCACTGACCGAGTTTCCCCAAGCTAACCAGCAGCGCCCTGTAGTCGTCGGCTTTGGCCCCTGCGGCATTCTCGCAGCGCTGGTGCTGGCCCAAATGGGGCTTAAACCCATAGTGCTTGAGCGTGGTCAGGAAGTGCGCCAACGCACCAAAGAGACCTGGGGGTTTTGGCGCAAACGCAAACTCAACACCGAGTCCAATGTACAGTTTGGTGAGGGCGGCGCCGGCACCTTTTCCGATGGCAAACTCTGGAGTCAGGTCAAAGATCGCCGCCATCTTGGGCGCAAGGTATTGCATGAATTTGTCATTGCCGGCGCACCTGAAGAAATCCTTACCGACAGCAGACCCCATATAGGTACCTTTAAGTTAGTCAGTATGGTGGAGAATATGCGCGCCGAGATTATTCGCCTGGGGGGCGAAATACGCTTTGAGCAAAAGGTCGAAGGCCTGCTGCGAGATAAAGATAATGAACAGGGCCAGGGGCAAATTACCGGCCTTACTCTCGCCACAGGTGAAGTGCTGCACAGCCGTCATATAATCATCGCCATAGGCCACAGCGCTAGAGATAGCTTTCAGATGCTTCTCGACCACGGCGTCTATATCGAAGCCAAGCCCTTCTCTATCGGCTTTCGTATCGAACATCCGCAATCGACTATTGATAGAGCGCGCTTTGGCGATCAAGCCGGACATCCCATCTTGGGTGCCGCAGAGTACAAACTGGTACATCACTGTAAAAATGGCCGCACGGTTTACAGTTTTTGCATGTGCCCCGGCGGCACTGTAGTGGCTGCCACTTCCGAAGAGGGTCGTGTCGTGACCAATGGCATGTCTCAGTACTCGCGCAATGAACGCAATGCCAACGCCGCTATTGTGGTGGGCATTTCCCCTGAAGAAGACTTTCCCGACCACCCTCTTGCTGGTATTGATTTACAGCGTGAATTAGAGACACTGGCATACCATCTGGGCGGCGAAAATTACAATGCGCCAGCACAGCTGGTGGGAGACTTTTTAAAACATAGACCGTCCACCGAACTGGGTTCCGTCGAGCCCTCGTATAAACCGGGGATTACGCTTGGCGATCTCTCCAAGGCTATGCCCGCCTTTGCTGTGGAAGCTATACGGGAAGCGATTCCCCAGTTCGACAAGCAGGTAAAGGGCTACGCCATGGCCGATGCGATTATGACCGGTGTGGAGACACGTACCTCGGCACCGGTAAGTATTAAACGGGATGCCTTTTATCAGAGTGTGAACACCAAAGGACTCTATCCCGCAGGGGAAGGCGCCGGTTATGCTGGAGGCATTTTGTCCGCGGGAATTGACGGTATTAAAGTAGCTGAAGCACTGGCCTTGGACCTGCTAAAGTGATTCTGATTAGAGCAGCTCTTCTAAAGACGCTTTTACAGGACACTTATATAGGTAGGTAGAAAGCCAAAAAACACAATAATAGACGTCTCGGCAACCAAGTTGCCAGGGGAAGCACCATGAACAGCGACCAACCATCAACGCAGGCTGCAGAGATTATTAGCTCAGATAGAGAGCATATCTGGCATCACCTGACACCTCACAACGCCTTCAAAAATAGCGACCCGCTGATTATTAAAAGCGGCGTAGGTATGCGCGTCACCGATATTAAAGGCACTGAATATCTCGATGCCACCTCAGGCGGGGTCTGGTCGGTCAATGTGGGTTACGGTCGTGAATCCATTGCTAATGTAGTACGTGATCAAATTCTTGAAATGTGTTATTTCGCCAACAGTGCCGGCAGTATTCCCGGCGCTCAGTTTGCCCAGCGACTGCTGCAAAAAATGCCTGAAATGCAAGATGCTGATGTCAACAATAAGAATCACGGAAAAGGCAAAGTCTACTATTCCAATTCCGGGTCTGAGGCCAATGAAAAAGTCTACAAAATGGTCCGCCAATTAGCCCATATTAACGGCGATGGCCGACGTCATAAAATCATCTTTCGCGACCGTGATTACCACGGCTCAACCATCGGCGCCCTCAGCTCCACCGGACATCAACAGCGCAAAGAACAGTACGGCCCTTTTGCCCCAGGCTTCTCTGAGTTCGCCCACTGCTGCTGTTACCGCTGCCCCTTTGGTAAAACCTACGGCAGCTGTGATATCGAATGTGCAAAAGACCTAGAAGCCGCTATTTTGCGCGAAGGCCCAGATCAAGTGGGCGCTGTGGTACTTGAACCCATTACCGCCGGTGGGGGCATAATTCCCCCAGTTCCTGAGTACTTTCCGATTATTCAGGCGATCTGCAAAAAATACTCCGTGCTGTTGCATATAGATGAAGTGGTCTGCGGTCTTGGCCGCACCGGAAAATGGTTCGGCTACCAGCACTACGACGTCAAGCCCGATCTAGTGACCATGGCCAAGGGCCTCGCCAGTGGCTATGCCGCCATCTCCTGCACCGTGGCGACCGATAAAGTCTTCAATCAGTTTGCCGCCGAAGACGCCGGCACTTTGGATTACTTTAGGGATATCAGCACCTTTGGCGGTTGCACCGCCGGACCCGCTGCGGGTCTCGCCAATATGGCTATTATCGAAGAGGAGAATTTGCTCGACAATGTGATGCAGATGGGCGCACATCTAAAGGATCGCCTGTTCGACTTACAGGAGAAATACCCGGTGATAGGCGATGTCCGCGGCAAAGGTTTTTTTGCTGGTGTTGAATTAGTCTCTGATCGCAGCACTAAACAGCCAGTACACGAAAGCTATGCGATGAAAATCGTTGCTCACTGTATGGCTCAGGGTGTTTTGATTGGACGAACGAATAGAAGCTTTACCGAGTTTAATAATAACCTCTGCCTCAGCCCTGCTCTAATTGCATCACGGCGCGATATTGATGATATTGTCGACGCTATTGATCTTGCGCTGACTGATAACCCGCTTTAAAACGCGGTTTAAATAAACAGGAATTGAAATGAATTTTGTTCCCTATGCTATTCCAGTTTTCCTGCTGATGATTGTGCTAGAGCTAGGCTGGGGTCTGCTCAAAGGCAATAACACCTACAGACTCAACGACAGCATTAATAGCCTCAGCATGGGCCTGCTAAGCACAGTGACCAAATTTGTCTTTCTCAATATTGGCGCACTGGTGTTTGCTAAGATTTCGCAAGAATATGCCATCTGGTCTTTTGATCCAAACTCTCTGGGCCACTGGCTGTTAGCCATACTGCTGTATGATTTTCTCTATTATTGGTTTCATAGAATTAGCCATGAGCGCCAGTTTTTCTGGGGGTCCCATGTGGTCCACCACCAGAGTGAAGACTACAACCTCAGCACCGCCCTGCGTCAGACCAGCACGAGTTTTGCTACCACTTGGGTATTTTATATTCCCTGCTTCTTTCTCGGTATGCCAATCACTATGTTTGTCAGCATTGCCAGCGCCCATCTGATCTATCAGTTCTGGGTGCATACACAACATATCCCGAAGTTGGGTGTCTTTGAGTGGTTTATGGTCAGCCCCTCCAATCACCGAGTACACCATGCACAGAACGCCGACTATATAGATAAAAACTATGGAGGCCTGCTGATCGTTTGGGATCGACTATTTGGCACTTTTAAAGCTGAGGAAGAAAATCAACCCGCAATTTACGGTATTCGTGTCCCCCTTCAGAGCTGGAACCCCATCTGGGCCAATCTGCATATCTTTGTCGGTATGCTTCGGGATATATGGTTCACCAATCGCTGGGCGGATAAGTTTCGCGTGCTCTGGTCAAAAACCGGCTGGCACCCCGACGATATGGTCGAGCGATTTCCCGAACAAAAATCGGATCTACAGCAGTTTGAAAAATACAATCCTCAGCACAGCAATCGGGTGAATGGCGCGATTATTTTGCAGTATCTACTGCTTACGGTATTACATTTTTGGAGCGCAGGACAAAGCGCAGCAATCTCTTCAACGCTAATGTGGGCGGTGGTTCTAGCGCAGGTGGGAATACTTATTGTGATTGGCGCGGTGCTGGATGGTAAAGCGTATGCGCGTTCGCTCGAATACGCACGCTTGCTTGCCCTATCGGCCATGCTTTGGATAGGATACTCAGCTAACTTGATCAGCTCAGCCTGGTTGAGTTGGGGTTTCGGCTATTTGTTTGCCAGCGGTGTTTTGACCTGGGTTTGTATCAGTCAGACAGTAAGGTATTTTTCACTGCATAAACCACAATAAACCTCCCGTCTTTAACACCCTAGCAAAGAGTCTCTGACTCGCTCTTGTAAGGTATCACTATGCCTAGTGATCATTGCCAATTTTAAAACTGCAAAATAATACTGGAATCTAAAGATAGCCTGTTTCATCAGATGAAATGATATCCAGCACGCCGGAATTAATAAGTAACAAAACACTCTTGACCTTGCCCCAGCCGGTTGATACCTTAACGCAGTGTTTTTAAAAGCACATAATTTTAAGAAGTAAATAATAAAAATAGACAGTAAAAAAAACAACTACTCATGAAGGAACTAGGGGAAGCATATGACGTTTAAGCACAGTTATTTAAGTGCCGCGATTCTTGCTGGTACAGCTATTTTAGCTGCCAATACAGCATTAGCCGCAGATAACACTACAATCGAAGAAGTACAGGTTACTGGTTCATACATTAAGGGAACGCCTGGCGATTCAGCACTGCCAGTTCAAATTTTAGATAGAAGCTATATTGAATCAATTGGTGCAACCTCTGTTGCCGATGTTGTTTCCAAATTGGCTATCAGCTCAGGAACAGAGAACCAAGCTGACTCCTTTACCGCTGGCTCTACTCAGGGCACAGCTAACGTCAACCTTCGCGGCTTAGGCCTGAGCTCTACACTGGTTCTGATTAATGGTCGTCGCCAGACTATCTCTGGTGGCCTGGCTAATGATGGTAGCGTTTTTGTCGATACCAGCAGCATTCCGGTCAACGCCCTCGAGCGCGTTGAAGTCTTAAAAGAAGGCGCTGCATCAACCTATGGTTCTGATGCTATTGCCGGCGTAGTGAACTTTATTCTGCGCAAAGATTTCGAAGGTTTTGAAATTACCACTAACCTGTCTTCTGTGGATCGCGGTGATCAAGAAGATAAGAGTGTCGGTTTTCTCTGGGGTGGCGGTAACGATACTACCCGCTTCACTGTTGCGGCCAATGTACTCGACCGCACCGCTCTAGCCGCTACCGAGCGTCCTGAGCTAGTCGATAATGCTGTCAGCTCTTTGGGTGCAAGCTTTGTTGCTATGCCTCATATAGCCTCTTCACCAGCAGCAAGTGTGACTGTAGATGACGGACCCTATGCTGGCACCTATGGCCCGGGTCAACGCTTTGCGCTGGCCGGTTGTGCCGACAAAGCCGGCGGTTCGGTGGTTCCTACTCCAACGGGCCCAATGTGTTTCTTCCAGTACGGCACGCGCTTTAATCTTGTCGCCGCTGAAGAGAGAACGCAGCTATACAGCAACATGACCCATCAAATGGCTAATGGCATTGAGATGACAGCTGAGCTGGGTTACAGCATGAACAAAGTGACTGAGAACCCTCAGTCGCCAAGCTACCCAGATCTTACCTTCCCATTAATACCTGAAACTCACCCAAGCAACCCTCTTGGAGTACCTTTAGTTTGGTTGGGTCGTCCACTGGCTTTTGACGCACCATCACCGAACGCTACGCGTAAAAACGACACTCTGCGCGCGTCGCTGGGCTTTAAGGGGCAGTTTGAAAACGGTATGGATTGGGATGCTGCAGTCACTCACAGCAGCAACGAATACAGCGCCCGCCAACCTGACACTATTAGTTCGCGTTTGAGAGCTGGCCTTGCTGGTACAGGTGGCCCGAACAATGATGAATACTACGATCCATTTGACGCATCGAATAATAGTGACGCGCTGATCGCCGATATGAGCTACATGACGGACACCATGCGCACTACTGATCTTACCGTTTTAGATGGCGTTGTAAGTGGTGAGCTGATGACCCTGTCTTCAGGCGCGGCGGTTGATTTTGCCGCGGGGTTCCAGGTGCGTAGCGAAGGTTACAAAACTGAGACCGATGATCTCTATGAAATTCAATTTGATGCCGACGGTGCGCCGATCCCTATCGACTTGATCTTCTTAGGCGGTGTATCGGAAATTGATGAAAGCCGCACTAGCTATTCAATGTTTGCCGAAGCACAGACAAACTTGGCAGAAAACGTTGAACTTACTGCAGCCGTTCGCTATGAGAATGTTGACACGGGTGACAGTATTGATCCCAAAATAGCATTGCGCTGGCAGGTAACTGATCAGTTAGCTCTGCGTGCCTCAGCCTCTACAGCCTTCCGTGAGCCATCACTGTCTCAGATTAATGCTCAAGTGGTTAACCTAGCCGGTCTGCAGGATTTCAATGAAGATGGCTCTGCGAATGGTGGTGTTGCCTTTGTTCGAGTAACCTCATCGGGATCAGATGACCTGGAAGCCGAAGAGTCAGATAACTTTAATGTTGGTTTGTTATATCAGCCCACAGACAAGCTGGATATTAAGCTTGATTACTGGAAAGTGGATTACACCAACCTGATTACGGTTGAGAACTCTCAGGGTAAGCTTGCAGCTGATATCAACGGTCCGGATATTGTCCGTAGTGCCACTGGAACGCTTGCAGGTGTTTATGTCGATTACTTCAACTCTTCAAGTGTTGATGTAGAAGGTATTGATCTTGAAGTACAGTATAAAATGAGTGACAACCTTAACTTGGGTGTGAATGTTGCGCATTTCCTTCAGTACGACATTACAGCGCCGACCGGCGAGGTAATCGAGGCTGCTGGTTACTTCAACAACAATAACTTTGCTCGCTCAATGCCCGAAACTAAAGCCAATGTCGTACTTGCATGGTCAAATGGTGAACAGGATGCGTCGCTTAATATCAGCTACATATCTGACTACCAGCACAGCCAGCCAGTGGATCCTATGGGTATCTCTTCCTACACTACCGCTGATGCGCAGTACGGCTTCAGAGTTATGGAAGATGCACTGGGCCTGAGTATTGGTGTAAAGAACTTAACTGACGAGAAGCCACCACGTGTTTCTGACGCAGCTAACTTCAGCTACGATCCAAAGCAGCACAGCCCACTGGGCCGTGTGTTCTATCTGAAAGCTAAGTACAGCTTTTAATCAGAACGCTTTTGATTCACTAGCGATAAACAAAAACCCCCCAAAACAGTCTGTTTTGGGGGTTTTTTTTGTCTTTAAGAAAGCGCTACCAGCATCAGCCTACAAATTAAGTATACCCTCAGCTGCCAGCAATACCCGCTCGCTGTCGCGTTTGCCAGTTTTCATCTATGTACACAGGCACTTCCAAAGAAGACAAAAGCGCTGCACCCTTAACCATATCCGCGCCACGCTCGGCCAACATCATGGTCGGGGCATTAAGATTGCCATTGGGGATAGTGGGAAACACAGAGGCGTCGATAACACGCAAGCGTTCAATGCCCTGCACACGCAGCTCTGAATCTACCACCGCCATTTCATCGACGCCAATTTTGCAGGTACCACAGGGATGATAGGCGCTGTCCACAGAGGCTCTAACAAAGGCATCGATTTGCTCATCCGTCTGAACTTTATCAGTCGGTTGAATCACCTCACCGCGAAACTCATCCATAGCGGCTTGTTGCATAATCTCACGGGTTAGATGCACGCAATCACGAAAGCCTTGGCGATCGGTTTCTGTTTCTAAATAGTTAAACAGTATCTCTGGATGCTCACTCAGATCCCCAGAGCGTGCTCGTACATAACCTCGACTGGTCGGCTTATTGTGCCCCACGTGAACCTGAAATCCATGGCCTTTAACCGCAACCGAACCATCATAGGTGATGGCTCCAGGCAAAAAGTGATATTGAATATCTGGGGATTTAACCCCAGCTCGAGAGCGAATAAACGCGCAGGCCTCGAAGTGATTGGTACGTCCTAGACCAGTTTTAAACAATAGCCAACGAACGCCAATCAAACCTTTTTTAAACAGACCCAACTCTGAGTTAAGACTGATCGGCTGCTTGCACCTATATTGAAAATTAAACTCCAAATGATCCTGAAGATTTTCACCTACCCCAGGCAGCTCATGGCGTAGATCAATGCCCGCCGCCTCTAGCGTTTTGCGTGGACCTATTCCAGACACTTGGAGAAGCTGCGGTGAGCCAATCGCACCGGCGCTGAGAATCACTTCCTTTTTGGCATTGTAAATCTGGATTTTAGCACCTATTTTGCACTCAATACCGGTGGCTGTTTTGCCCTCAAAGACAACTCGCGTTACCAGGGCATGCTTAAGAATGGTTAGATTAGAGCGCTTTTTAGCAGCCTTTAAATAGGAGTAGCCAGTGGAGGCACGGATACCGCGATCCACATTCATAAACTTTTGCCCGAAGCCCTCCTGTCGATAACCATTGTAGTCCTGAGTTTCCCCATAGCCCGCCTCGACTCCTGCATCAATAAACGCACGATACAGTGGGTTGCGCATATTGTTGCCGTCACTGATCGCCACAGGGCCCTCATTGCCCGTGTAGTCCGTGTCGCGACACTGATGATTCTCGAATTTCTTAAAGTACGGCAGGCAGTTTTGATAGTTCCAGCCACTGGCACCCTGCTCTTCCCATTGATCAAAATCTGCCGCATTACCGCGTACATAGACCATGCCATTAATCGACGAGGTGCCACCGATTACTTTGCCCCGCGGACAGTTCATTCGACGGTTATCTAAATAGGGTTCAGGAGCAGTCTCAAAGCCCCAGTTGTATTTTTTGCTGTTCATGGGAATACCCAGCGCCGAGGGCATACGCACAAACACGCTGCCATCACCGCCACCGTATTCAACTAGAAGAACTTCGCAGTTGGGATCCTCACTGAGACGTAAGGCGACAATGGCGCCTGCAGAGCCAGCACCCACAACAATATAATCAATATCTTTTTGGTTTTGCATTATGTCCAATCTCTTAAAACTGAATTAAATAACCTTTTTCTCGCCAGAAAAACTCTTGCCCAATTCTCTACGACTCTTAAATAGCAATATATAGATCACCAGATACAATCCGATAACAACCATCCCCACCCACTCAATTTCAAAGGGCGTTAACTGATATAGCAGCACCAATAAGGCGATTAATAACCAATTGCCAATCAGGTATTTTACCCGACCGACCTGCTGCACGCCGACGGCTAAATTATCCGTATACAACCTAATCAATGAATCCAAGGAGTTAATTACAAAGATCACGCCAACAAAAACCATTGCGCCATTGAGCGCCCAACTTACCGAAATACCATTGGCAAAATAATAATAGAGCGTGGTAAACCACAGAGCGATGGCAATAGAGGGAATAACCAACAGTGCCAGCATTAGCTGCCAGACCTTGAGACCGCCGACAAATCGGGCCACAAACTGGCCAATCATAATACTCCATGCAAACCACCAGAATAGATACCAGCCATGGTAATCACTGACCGGGCTAAGAAAGTGATGAAGGTTTTCAAAGTAGCCTGCTATATTCCCCAGAGTGCCAAGATACTCATTTATAGAAGCGCCAGAAGCCAATAGCATGACAATATTAAGCAGCAAAAATAGAGCACTGGAAGCGAGGCTGAGTATTTTCAGATAGCGAATCTCAGTACTGGACCAAACCGCCATCAAGATAATAAAGCCAACCAAACTGTACTGCTGCAGTGGCCTTATACCATTGATATAGCTGGGCGCGTAACTGAGAAACAGAAAGGCCGTAAACGCACAGGTGGCAATAATAATAAGATTGTTAATCCAGCGAATAGGCCCGAGTTGAAACAGCCCTACCTTCGGCTCAACAATGCAGAAATAAAAGGTCGTCAAAAAATAGAATGCCCATACGAGAAAACCCCAAAAACCAAACTCAATGGCCAGTGGGTTGGTAAAGCTATAGGCTTCCTCTGCAGCGTAAATAGGAAATTCGACTAGGGGAAACATAATCAGCCCCACATCCAGGCCAGAGGTGAATAAGATCGCGGAAAAGGCCATTAGGGACAATGGTGTGTCACCCACACAGCGTATATTACGCCACTTTAAGCAGATAAAAACCGACGTCATCAGAGTAACCGCTATCGCTACCGAAAGTATTTCGACCATATCAGTTCACTCCCCAAAAACTAAAACGACTAATTGCCTGAGGCCCTTAGAAGCTGTTCCAGCTGAGCGGCAACGCCGCCGGAATCGTTATTATTGACTATCTGACTATCGTTCAACCTCACGGAGAAACGGGCAGATCATCATGACAGAAAAGCCCCGCGAAGAGAATGCAGGCTGTTGCAGCCAATGCCCTGCCCAAAAAGGTTGGCGTCACGAATCACATGAAATATACTTATTGGAATAACAATAAAAACAAAATCTCCAAGGTGGCATCCCCATGTTCCAAGACATTACTCAATCTATCGAAGCCTGCGCCGCTTACTATGGCGACGAAGCCGAGCAAATGAAGCAATACCTTATCCAGGGGCAAGAGAAAGCCCTAGCTCTACCAAACCGTGGTCCGATTCGCTTTGACGAAAACGGCGATATTCACCCTGATATCCTGAAAACCTATTCAAAATATGGCTTCTACATTTTTGAGAATGCTCTAGGTGAAGACGAACTCAATGATTTGAAAAACGACCTAGAGCAAATGCGCGAAAACTTTCCCACTGAGATGGGTGCAACTCTAGACGCTAGAGGAAGACCCGCACTGGGTTCTGATAGAGAAGGTTTTGCATTGCAATGGGCAAAGCCACTCTCAGATCCACTGGGTGGTACCGCGATGCTTAATGGCCGTCATCAGGTGAAATTATTTGAACCAAAGCCCGGCGAAGGTGCCCCACAGGCAACGCCCCTGTACCTGGGTGGCTCACTGCAATATTCAGATGCCTGCCTGCGGACCTATGCCCATCCCGGCCTTTTAAAGATGGCCGAAGCAGTTAACGGCAAGGACTTTGTACCCTTTCATGAGGGTTTGTTTATCAAAGATGCAGGGCTTGGCGCATCAGTTTCCTGGCATCAGGATGGCGACACCCACTGGGACAGCCCGGTCTTTGACGAGAATATTCATGGCTTTAATTTTATGGGCCAAGTCTACGGCAGTACCGCAGTCAACGGCGTCTGGGTTGTCCCCGGTAGTCACAAGAACAGCAGAGTGAATATTGTCGATCTGGTTTCCAAAGCAGGCACCGAGCGTCTGCCAGAAGCCATACCGATTATTTGCAACCCAGGTGATGTGGTTATCAATAGCCGCCAAATACTCCATGGATCCTTCGCCAATACCGGCCTTGAAAAAAGGGTGACGGTCAACTTTGGCTTCCACCCAATGGCATCAGTGCTGAATGTGCGTGGTGCTGGCCTCCATGCGGAAGCCGCAACCTTTGATGAAGCCTTTATCAAACATCGTTCCAGATTGATTGGTATAGCCATTGCCGCGCGCAAGCAGAGATTTCCCGATGAACTGCCCTACGACTATTTGCCAATCGCCAATGACCCTGAAAAGCCGGTATGGAATCAAGAGGTTAAAGAGTCGCTTAAAAACTACAACCTTATGGACTTAAGTATTTGAGTTGCGGCAGCGGCTCAATTTAGAGCGCAGAGACCAATCGAATCCCTTTTAAACTCTTTTAAACTCTTTTAAAGGAAAATTTAAAGAGGAATGATCCATCGATTGGTTTCTGTATTCACGGTTCCCTGCATCAACTCCACCACCACTCTGTCGATCGTTCGCAAATCTCGAGCGGCCATATTGGCAAAGGTATCCTCTCCCAATTGATTCGGACTCTGGTCGGGAAAATTCCGTCGCGTTCGATGAATTGAATAAGTGTTCGAAAGGTTAGTCTGGTTAAAGGCTGTCTCTACCCCCTGTTTGCCAAGCATAAATCCGAGTAAGCCACCCCAGGTAGCAGTAGGATTGTCCGAATCCCAACCCGCCAAGGTACCAATCTGCACTGTACGTTTAATATCCCCTTCACCGTAAAACAGACTGACTAAACTGGCGGCAAAATTAATCCCCGCATCAAAGGGCTGATGATAGGTATAGCCGTCCATTGCAGACAGCTGATAGCGTTGATACACAGCATCTCTGGTACTTTCCCAGTCGTCTTTGTCAGGGTTATTTAAATACTGATTTTTGACAAACTCATATATTTTTGCCGCGCTTGAATCGATGGGGAGCTGCCCTTTTGCCTGTTCAGCCAGCCACTGTGTCTGCCGCTTTAGACTGATTGAAGAATCCACTCTGGACGCTAATGCGTGCATAGCCACATAAAACTGCGAGATCCACTGAGCGTCCAAAGTAGCCGTGGTGCGAATCGGCAACAGAGCAATATCCACCGCAATATCGGCACGTGCTGGCGCTAAAAGACCAAATAGCTCAGTAGTGAGCTGTGCATCGATCATTAAAGAGTTTGAATTGTTAGCCGGGTCGCTGGTCTCCGGCGGGCTCATGCCCTGCTCCATTAAGATCCGAGCCCGTTCATTAGAAACCCACAAAAAATTCTCTTTCTGCGGTTGGGAGTCAGGGAATTTTTGAAACAGCGGTGCATCGGTCTCAGAGTAAATATGCTTAAGCCAACCATTGCGTATTTGCTCTGCACTAAGTTTGCTGACTCGGTGCTGATCATGCAAAAACGAGTAAATATATTCGATATCAGTGTCGTCATCAGAGCCCCAAGGTTGGCCCTGCTCCTGAAAATAAAACTTTATATGGCTAGCATGGGGAACATATTCTCCCCACATCGCTTTTAGATCAGGCTTACCCCAATCGTCATCGGTGTAAAACGGCATGGTCTCCGGCGTACCCACTTTGTCCATTTCAGTAATCAGGCCAGTCCAGTTGGCGATATTTTGGCCCAACCAAAAGCCCTGCAGCTTTTCATTGTACTCAGCACGTGAAATGGACATTACCGGTCGATCTTTGTCAGCCGATGGGGTCGATTGAGAGCAACCGACTAGGCTGATAAGAATAGTCAGAAGTGACATTTTGCAAAGGCGGGAGAAGCGCATAGGGCAAACTTATAGTTATTTTAGTGGGCTTTAACGCAATTATAGAGGGTTCTGTATAACCAATAAAAGCATAAACCACTTTCGCTTTATCAGCTCAAAGTAGGCTTTAAAAAGCCTGCCAGACCAGCGCCATGCAGGTCTACCCCCACCCTGCCCAACCAGGTTGGACTCCTGTCATTAGCGAGTGTTGTTGAGCAGCCAATTAGTGTCGCATTAAAATACTATCAATTGGACAATATAAATTTAGTGTAGTAACTTCATCCTTAGGGTTTCGCGGGTGGCGAAAGACCGACAAAATAATAATAAATAGGACATGCGGGCCCCAGTTTAGTCAGCAGGCTAAAATAAGACTGGCCGCTATAAATATAAAATGAATAATAATGATCCTAAAGCGACACAAGCGTCTTCACAGATATGGCGACCTGCATCTACGGTATTGACCGTGCTTGGATTAACCTTGGCATATCAAACGGTCTTTGCCTTACCCGTAGGTGCCAATATGGCCATATCCATGAAGCCCGCCTCCGGTGGGATGTCGGGGGCCGCATTTACTATGCCGCAAGAAGTCTCAGCAGCTGTTTTCGGCAACCCCGCGACGCTTACTCAATTTTCGGGTACGCAATTTGGTTTAGGTGCATCCATATTAAAAATTGAACTTGAGAATACGCAAACTGGCGCAGGCGGAACCAATGTGTCTGACAGTATCGCCGATAATTATGTTATTCCAGACTTTGGGTTTTCCAACCAAATCGGAGAAGGCTGGGTTATAGGTGCCGGCGTTCAGGTGGGTGCTGGACTGGGTGCAGATTTTCGTGATGACCCGGTCCGGGTGGGGGCACTTGCCGGAACTGAACTCCCATTTACATCGGAATTGCTCTCGTTTAATGCCAACTTATCGATCGCAAAACAGATTACACCTTCAACATCCATTGGGGCGGCAGCGACGGTAGGCTTTGGTCTGCTGCAACTGGGCACCACTGGCGAATCAGGGCCAGACATACCTACGGGGCAGTTTGGTGGAACCACGGCCAGTGTGCATGACACTGGAGCTCGCTTTTCACTGGGAATAACGCAACAGGTCTCAGAAACTATTGTTCTGAGTGCTCTCTATAAAAGTAAGCTCAAATACGAGTTTGAAGATGTTACCTTTACCACTGTCGCACCGGAGGGATTCCAGACATTAACGGTGGAACAGCCAGCTGAATATGTGCTCGGAGCAGCTATGGACTTGAGTCCTTTATGGTTGGTTGAGATAGATATCCAGCGCAATTTATGGGGAGACGCCAGTACCTATCAGGATATCTATGAGGATCAGACGATATTTATGCTCGGCACTCAATATACGCTGGGCGACTGGCGCTTTCGGCTTGGCTACAGTCATCAATCAGATCAGTTCAGGGAAGAGCCCAATAACAGTATAAATTCGCTCCATGGACTCGGCAGCATACCCCTGCCGTTCGTCGGCAACGACCTTATAAAGATCGTTCAAACTGCATCAGCGCCGGTTGTCAGCAGTGATAGTCTGTCCCTAGGTATTGGCTACAATATTAGCTCGTCGGCCCGCATTGACACTTTTGCCGCTTATTCCTTCGAGGAAAGTCTCACTAGAGATACGCCCAATGTTGACGCGGCTCTGGGGTTGCCAGCGAGCTCATCCTATCGTGCAGACGTGGCTTTATGGGCGGTTGGTGTGGGAGTTAACTTCATATTTTGATGAGCTGTAAGGGTAATCCCCGCTTTACCAGCTAATACTTCTGCTGTGAGGAAGACACTTCAGGTTAAGCAGTGCATGACGTTGAGAATCGTTAAGGGAATGGTGCCCGGGGCCGGACTTGAACCGGCACGGTGTTGCCACCGACGGATTTTAAGTCCGTTGCGTCTACCAATTTCGCCACCCGGGCATATTACTAGGTGGGCTTTGAACCATCTTTGTCGACTGATAGTTCTGCCAGTCTTTCAGACTGGTGTTGCGGTCGCTGCCGGCGTCCTGCCTCACGCGACACTCGAGCATCCTGCTCATCGTCTACCAATTTCGCCACCCGGCCTACTACCGGCCTACTAGCTAATCGGTGGGCTTTAAACCATCTTGCCTATTGATAGTTTGGCCAAGCGTAGAAACTGACCTATATGAACGATCAGACATACGACCGCCGCTGGCTAGGCGGGCGAAAGTATACCTGATCAAAATCTCAAATGGGAAACAATAACGCGCTTTTTGAGGCTTTTTTAACCCGCTAATTTTAAGCGCTGGCGCTGGACCTACGTAACCAAATTGCTTGAGCAATGACTCCCACCACATAGGTCGCCGCAAATGCCATATGGAAGCCTAGCAGCAAGGGATCTGCGACATCAGTTACCACGGGATCATTAACTGGCAGGCGTCTTAGACCATCGGTAATTGCTGGAAGCATATGGAAAAGGAAGGTGGCTGAATAACTGGCGGCCTGCAAGTAAGGTGATAGACCTCCGACAACACGCTTTTTCTCCGCAAGCCAACCCACAACTACAGCCAACAATGTGGCGATCGCCAGCAAGTGGGCGATATTAAAGCCGCCATTTTGAAAAATGGTCAGTGCCGAAACAGCCGTTATGAGGGTGGCGATAAGGTAGATCTGGCCAGACCTAGTCGTCGACTTGATAATTTTGTGCTTGGCGATGGTGTAGATAACGGTACCAATGGACAGTATGCCCAAAATTGTATGGAACCAGCCTACTAGTGTGATTTCTGCCATGGGTATGCTCTCTTCTTTTTTATTATAAGTTTTATATATGAAACGCGGATGATAACAGATGCACTTGGGGTTATAAACGCAACTGGGGTTACTGGGAAATATTTTTTGGGATTTGGGTGAGGCTGGAAAATGGAGGCGCCGGTCGGAATCGAACCGACGATCGCGGAGTTGCAGTCCACTGCATTACCACTTTGCTACGGCGCCTTGAAACTTTCTCTTTAATACTTACTTAAAACACTTTCTTTTCTAACTCAAGAGCACGAAAATCGCGATGCTCCGGAAGGCCGCTATTCTAGGCATTACCAGCAATAAATCAACTGATTATCGCGCTGATCTCACTTACTTGGAGTTGAGCCACTCAATTGCGGCCAGGCAGCGCGCAGATAGTGGACCATTGACCAGAGAGTTAGCGCGGCAGCGATATAAATTGCGATAAACCCGAGGTTGGTGAGCAGTTCATTTTCTGGTTTGGCGGCGAGCAATACCGCGATGGCAACCATCTGCACCCAGGTCTTCACTTTGCCAATCATAGCGACGGCAACAGTACCGCTGTAGCCCATCTCGGCCATCCACTCCCGCAGTGCGGAAATAACGATTTCACGACCGATAATGATAATCGATGCAATTGAAAATAAGGGGCTGGAATGCACTTCGAGCAGCATCACCATAGCCGCAACCACAATCAGTTTGTCGGCAACGGGATCCAAGAAAGCACCAAAGGGCGTTACCTGGTCGTACTTACGAGCCATATAACCGTCTACCCAATCAGTCGCTGCGGCCAGACCAAACACGGCGGCGGCAATCAGGTTATGCCACTCCCATGAGGTGTAGTATATGGCGATGAACACCGGTATTAAGCCAATGCGCAGCAGGGTTAGGATATTGGGCAAATTCCACATGTAATTGTCTTCTTTTGGCGGTAATGGGTTCGCGGCTTGATAGTCTTGATGGTGCGGCGAATCTAAAAGTTAGTCATTGTACAGTGCGCTGTAAATCTCATCAGCAACCTTTTTGCTGATATTGGGTACTTTCATCAAATCTGCAACACTGGCTTTCTGTACTTCGCGGATACCGCCAAAGTGTTTAAGCAGATCTCGACGCCGAGTTGGCCCTACGCCGGGGATGCCCTCAAGTGGCGAAGTGCGGCGCTTTTTATCGCGGCGCGCCTTGTGTCCGGTGATAGCAAAGCGATGAGCTTCATCGCGGATCTGCTGAATAAGGTGCAGCGCAGCCTGCTGGGGTCGAGCGATAACACGATTGTTCTGATCGGCCAGTATCAATGTTTCAAAGCCGGCTTTGCGAGTGGTGCCCTTGGCAACCCCCAAAATCATTACTCCCACTACACCGAGATCGGCAAGTACTTCTTTGGCTATACCAATTTGCCCTTTGCCGCCGTCAATCAGCAAAATCTCTGGCAGCTTGCCCTCACCTTTCATCAGCCTTGTGTAGCGACGGCGAATGGCTTGTTCCATGGCGGCGTAATCATCGCCACCGGTGATGCCTTCGATATTAAAGCGCCGATAGTCGCTTTTTACCGCGCCACTGGCGTCAAATACCACACAGGAAGCGACCACCGCCTCACCGCTGCTGTGGCTGATATCAAAACATTCGATGCGCTCGGGCAGGCTCTCCAGCTCGAGAGTTTCCCGCAGCGATTCCATACGTTTTTCTTGGCTCTGTTTCGAGGCCAGTTTGCCGGCGAGATTCTGTTCGGCGGTGCGCTCTGCCAGCTCGATCCACTTGGCACGGAAACCCCGCACCGAGTGACGGATTTCAAGCTTGCGCTGAACCTGAAGTTCAAGGGCTTCAGTAAGTGTCTCAGCACTGTCGATTTCAGCATTCAGTAAAATTTCTTTCGGCAGATCAGGGCGCCCACCGCCCGCCAAATACAACAGCGGTAGAAAATCATCTAAGAGTTCCCCGACATTCTGCGCCAGCGGTGCTTTTGGATAATAGCTGCGACTGCCGAGAATTCGCCCCTGGCGAATATAGAGCATATGTACACAGGCCTGGCCATTATTGATTGCGCCCGCCACCACATCAATGGTGCCTTTGCCCTTCTCTATTACCTGCTGAGTCTGAATCTGTCGCAGTGCGGCAATCTGGTCTCGAGTCTCGGCGGCCTTCTCAAAGGCGAGTGCCTCGGCGGCTTTGACCATATCACCCTCTAGCTGTTTAAGGATTTTATCGCCCTTACCATCGAGATAGAGTCGCGTGACATTGACATCCGCGGCATAGTCTTCGGGGCTAACAAATTCCACACAGGGGGCGGTGCAGCGTTTGATTTGGTACTGCAGACAGGGCCGCGAGCGATTACTGAAAAAGCTGTCTTCGCACTGGCGCACCTTAAAGGTCTTCTGTAAGAAACTCATGGTTTCGCGAACGGCATAGACACTGGGGAACGGGCCAAAGTAGGTTCCCTTGGCTTTTTTCGCGCCACGATGAAAAGCGAGGCGCGGCCATTTATCTTTGTCGGTGAGTAAAATGTAGGGGTAGCTTTTATCGTCGCGCATCAAAATATTAAATGGCGGACGACGCTGTTTGATCAGATTATGCTCAAGAATCAGGGCTTCAGTTTCCGTCTCGGTAACGGTTACGTCGATCTGTTCGATACGTTTGACTAAGGCCGCAGTTTTTGGGCTCAGGCCGGTCTTGCGGAAATAGCTGCTAACCCGATTCTTGAGGTTCTTAGCTTTACCCACATAGAGTATCTCTCCCTCGCCATTGAACATCTGATAGATACCCGGCCGCTGGGTCAATGATTTGAGAAATGTTGGGGGGTCAAATGCCATGGCGAGATTGTAGCCGTTTTTGTCGATAAAAGGAGCTTATGAGAAGTGCTTATTGCCGGCTTTGCAGTACTGTATCGGGGAACTCTCGACGCTATAATTCCG
>ENA-UZWV01006568-UZWV01006568.1-metagenome-genome-assembly--contig:-Day-3-1m-contig-6568_pt1 | contig 37531 bp, 33 predicted proteins | sample MGYA00260342_ERZ794902 | MGnify/ENA metagenome assembly ERZ794902
TCAACCATCTCAAAAAGCACCTCTCAGAGGTGCTTTTTCTTTTTGCACAAAGAACATTTGAAGGCTATTCTCTTTGCTATATCGTGCCTAAAATTCTTTTTAATTGGTTATTTTTGTGATGTACTTACCTTTACACAGTCTCTATGAAACATTTTATCCCTATCGTTTTCTTTCTATTTTTTAGTATTCCAAACGCCATTTCACAAGAGACCTACACCCTCAGCGGGAGGATTTCTGAAGAAGCCTCTCAAGAGACTTTGATCGGTGTCAATGTGATTTTCCCAAAAATTTTGAAAGGAACCACCACCAATGGCTATGGATTTTATTCCATTACATTGCCAAAAGGAACCTATGAGCTCGAAATTAGCTATCTCGGTTTTGAAACCGTTCAACAAAAGATCGACCTTCATAAGAACACCAAGCTAGATGTAAATTTAAAAACAGCAAGTGAACAGATTGACGAAGTAGTTCTCAAAAGCAATAGCACCATCATCAGTCTAAAAAAGCCTGAAATGAGCGTCCACAAAGTAGATATAAAAACCATCAAAGAAATGCCTGTAGTTTTGGGAGAAGTTGATTTGATAAAATCCATCCAATTGCTACCAGGAGTTACAAGCGCTGGAGAAGGTGCCTCAGGATTCAACGTACGCGGAGGTGCTGAAGATCAGAATTTGATTTTATTGGACGAAGCAACGCTGTACAGCTCATCACATTTCTTTGGTTTTTTCTCGATTTTCAATGCAGATGCCATCAAAAACGTAAAGTTATACAAAGGCGGAATTCCTGCCAAATACGGAGGAAGAGTAGCCTCTGTACTCGATATTCATCAAAAAGACGGGAATAAAAAAGACCCTCATCTCACAGGGGGAATCGGATTGATTTCAAGCCGTTTGATGGCAGAAGGACCGCTTCAAAAAAACAAAAGTTCTTACTTGCTTGCAGGAAGATCTTCCTACGCGCATCTCTTTTTAAAAGCAAATCCTGACACCAAAGACAATGACCTCCGATTTTATGACTTGAACACTAAATTGAATTTTGACATTGACGATCGAAATAAATTGTACTTCTCGGGGTATTTCGGAAGAGACTCCTTCAATATTGGCGGACTTTTTGTGAACTCTTATGGGAACGCCACCTTTAACGCCCGCTGGAACCACCTATTTTCAGAGCAGTTGTTTTCAAATTTGTCAGTCATTTATACCAATTACAATTATTTCTTAAACCTTGATTTTATTGGTATGGACTGGGAATCGGGTATCAAAAACCTTCACTTGAAATACGATTTCAAACATTATTACTCGGACAAGTTCAAACTCAATTATGGAGTGAATTTGATTCATTACCACTTCAATCCGGGTAAAATTTCACCGAGCAAAGAAAACTCTGCAGTCAACGAAGACAAACTGGAACAAAAATATGCTTTTGAACCTGCTGTTTACATCGAAGCCGAGCAAACCATCAACGATAAAATTTCTATCAATTATGGGATCCGATCGAGCCTCTTTTTTAGAATGGGAGGGCAATCTCTTTTCGACTATGAAAACAACCAACCTGTTGTTTTCAATAGCGCCACAGGAAACTACGAAGAAGGAAGAGCAACGGGTACCACCTCTTACTCAAAAAACGAAGTCATCAAACAATTTGGAGGTTTGGAACCAAGAGTCGCAATATCTTTCAAGCCGAACAACAACCATGCCTTCAAAGCCAATTACAACAGAATGTACCAATACATTCATTTGATTTCCAATACAGTTTCTGCAGCCCCGTTAGATGTTTGGGCTCCTAGCGGCAAATTTATCAAACCGCAAATTGCAGATCAAGTTGCCTTCGGCTATTATCGAAATTTAAAGGAAGAAATGTATTCCCTCGAAACAGAAGCGTATTACAAAACCGTTCAAAATAGAATTGACTACCGAGCTGGAGCGGATTTGATTGCAGAGGAGCAAATAGAAACTATCATTTTACCGGGAAAATCTCGCTCTTATGGTTTGGAGCTCTCCTTGAAAAAGAACAAAGGAAATTTCAAAGGCTGGATCAGCTATACACTTTCGAAAACAGAGCAACAAGTAAAAGGCTCCACTCCTAGCGCTACAGGAATCAACAATGGCGAATGGTACAACGCTCCTTACGACAAAACGCATGATCTCTCCATCACTACCAGTTACAAACATTCTGAAAAATGGAGATACGGAGCCAATTTCATCTATCAAACAGGAAGACCGACCACTTACCCTACCGGACAATTCACAACCAATTTGGGAGGAAATTACGACAATGAAAGTGAAAATATTACCGTCCCTATCTACGGAAATCGAAACGAATTTAATTTGCCCGCTTACCACCATTTGGACATCGCTGCAACGTACACACCCAAACCCCAAACCACTAAAAAATGGAAAGGAGAATGGGTCTTTAGCATATACAATGTATACAATAGAAAAAATGCGGCATCTATGAACTTCCGTCAAAATGAAGATACGGGTGCCAACGAAGCCGTAAGAAGTTCTATCTTTGGAATGGTTCCTTCGATTACCTATAATTTTAAATATTAAGCACATGAAATACCTTTATCTACTGATCGTTGTATCAATGCTTACTGCTTGTGAAGATGTGATCGATCTTCCTTTGAAGGAGGGACCAAAAAAATTGGTAATCGACGCCAATATCAATTGGAAGCAAGGAACTGACGGAAAAGAACAAAGTATCCGATTGACGCAAACTGCAGGATTTTACGAGAACACAGCCCCCATAGCAAGTGGTGCCTCGGTCAAAATTTCAGGAAACGGACAAGAAACTATTTTTACGGAAGACGGAAATTCAGGCATTTACAAAACAACCAATTTTAACCCTCATATAAACGAGGAATACACACTAAGCATTGTTTACAATTCGGAAAACTTTACCGCCAAAGAAACCTTAAAGTCCGTGACAGAAATCACCGATATTGAGCAATCTACAGAAAGTTTTTTTGGAAACGAGGCGGTTCGTGTGGACTTTTACTACACCGATCCTGCCGACGAAGAAAATTATTATTTGGAAGAATTTAGCACCAGTATCAATTATTTGAATTCCTACCGTGTTTCAAGAGATGAATTTATCAATGGGAATGAAAATAGTGGCTTTGAAATTGACGAAGATTTAAAAACCGGAGAAACCATTACATTTCGACTGCATGGAATCTCCAAAAATTACCACGATTACTTGGCACTTTTGCTAGCACAAACCGAAAATGGAGGTCCCTTTGGAACTCCGCCTGCTGCTGTTTTGGGGAACTGTAGTAACTTGACCAAGCCCGACGAAAATCCGTTGGGGTATTTCAAATTATCCGAAGTCACTGAAGAAACCTATACCGTTCAATAAAAAAAACGTATTTTGAAATTCAACAAAACCACCGAACAAAGCTCTGCATACCACGACTTGGAAAAAATGGAAGTCGGTGCATTGCTGCAGCACATCAACCACGAGGACAAAAAAGTTCCTAAAGCGGTTGAAAAAGCCCTGCCTCAAATTGAACAATTGGTGGGTGTGATTGTTTCGAAAATGAAAAAAGGAGGACGCTTGTTTTATATTGGAGCAGGCACCAGTGGACGCTTGGGTATTTTAGACGCCTCTGAGTGCCCGCCTACTTTTGGTGTCGAATTTGACAAAGTAATCGGGTTGATTGCAGGAGGAGATGACGCCATTCGAAAAGCTGTTGAAAATGCTGAAGACAACACCCAGCAAGGTTGGAGAGACCTACGCATTTTTGACATCAATCCGAACGACGTACTCGTCGGCATTGCTGCATCAGGAACCACGCCCTATGTACTGGGTGCTTTGAAAGAAGCGAACGAAAAAGGTATCGCGACAGGCTGCATTACCATGAATGAAAACAGTCCTTTGCACCTCTTGGCAAAACACCCTATTGTTGCCATCGTAGGCCCTGAATTTGTAACGGGAAGCTCTCGAATGAAAGCAGGCACTGCACAAAAATTGATCCTAAATATGATCAGTACTGCCGTTATGATTCAGCTCGGAAAGGTAAAAGGAAACAAAATGGTGGACATGAAGCTATCCAACAACAAATTAGTGGATAGAGGAGTGAAGATGCTGACCGAAGCCTTGCAAATCCCTTCCAAAGAAGCCCTTCGCTTGTTGACAACCTACGGATCTGTGCGAAACGCACTCGAACACTATAAAAAATGAACAAAACGCAACACACCCTCAAAAAAGGGTTCAAATACATCTTTGGAGCCATTCCTTTGTTTTTTATGGCTCCCATTGTCATAAACATTGGATTTTCAGCCATTAAAAAAGATCAAAACTACATTTTTATCGCGATTGGCGGAGTCCTTGCCTTGGGCGGTATTGCCTTGGTTTTCAAAGGCATCAAACACCTTCTACATGCGCTGTTTGAAAAAGACCGCAACTAAAAGAGTCATTGCTAACACATGCGGTGATCCACTTCTTTTTTTAACAAATTCACAGCCAAGAAACCCACAAAAGCTGGACCTAAAAACTTAAGCTTCAAAGTGCACAACGCTCTTTGGAGTCGTAGGGTTGAAACCAAAAGCAGCGTCGGGCAAGGCAATTCCTAAATGATGAATCACATAGCCAATACTTGCATAATGGTGAATTGTGTGACTGTGTGCTTGAATTAAAATCGCAGACAAGGTATAAGTTGCTGTTACAATACCTGCTCCCAAATCATCGGAAACTTCGATATTTCGATTCAAGTCCTTTTCCTTCACAGCATGCAATTTTTCTACAATGGATTGGATATACGCCAAACCTTCTGGCAATTGTTCTTCGGCCACCAAACTTCTTTTTCGTGCCGTCAAATCCACCTTGCCCATTTCCAAACCTTCAAAAATACAATCGTAGACATCCATAATATGTCGAATGTGACTTCCAATACTCGAATAATAGGGGGCTAAGGTTCTATTTTTATACTGATCTTCGGTCATAGACTCCAACAAAACCAATCCTCGATTAAGGTTCTTTACAAGTGCTTCGATCATAATTTTTCTAATTTGTTTAAAACTTAGACGTATGTATACGGAATGCTTACTATTTTCTCAAATGTAAAAAAATTTTGCCACCTAAAAATCGAACCCTTATCCAAAAACCCCAACAAACCGCCTCTAGACAGACACTTATGCGCCAAAAGAATTGGCTTGTGCAATAAAAGGATGCAATTATGCAAACAGCACACAACGTTCGTTGGATTGTTTCTAACTTGACCCAACCCCTAATTTTTTTTGAAGGAAAAAATCTTTCTATTGTAAACTAAAGACAAATAAAACTAGATAAAAGCTTGTGCTTGTAAACGAAGAGAAAAACCGGCTCTCTTGAAAGTTCTTGCATTTTTAAAATTGATTGCACTACCCGACTAAAAAACTAACTTTAAAAAGAACAAAGAATGAAAACATTGAAAATTATTTTCACCTTCCTAATGGCGAGTCATTTTGGGGCAATTGCACAAAATACAATACAAACTCCTCAAAAAAACAACAACGCGGCATACAAATCGGTTCTATCAGAACTGTTAAAAGTTAGTGGGGCCAATGCCAATTTTGAATTGATTTTAGAGCAGATGCTTCCCATGCTTCAGCAACAAAACAAGGCAATTCCAAAAGAAGATCAGGAAGCGGTAACGTCCAAATTTGTACAATTAAGTATTTTAGAGTTGACGGAATTGTCTGTTCCAATTTATCAAAAACACCTAGACCTGAAAGATCTGCAAGAAGTCATTGCTTTTTACAAAACTCCTGCTGGTAAAAAACACGCCGAAAAAACTCCGATAATTGCAAAGGAATCTATGCAAATCAGTCAACAATGGGCTGCTAGCCTGCCCTATAAATTCAAACAAATTGTAAACGACGTGGCAAAGTGATATCTTTCCTTTGAAATTAGTACTTCTCTGAAGCACTCCTCTCTTTCAGGTACTTCTTTTCCCTGGCATACACGAATCGTTAGAAGCACATTACACTCTTAAAATCAGAGAATTTTTACAGTGATTTTTGGAAAGATTTGAAAGAACCGTAGCAAACCCAAAAGACGCTGCAGGAACCGAAACTCTAAACAAAAATTTAACAGTTGTAGGAACAGAGATATCGGTATTTTTAACGTATTTTAGTTATCGAAAACTTACCGCATGATTCATCTACGAAAACTACACAAATCCTACCCCATTGGGAAAGGTTTTTTACACGTATTGAAAGGCTTGGATTTGCAAGTACAAGAAGGAGAGTTCATTTCTATCATGGGATCTTCTGGTTCTGGCAAATCTACCCTATTGAATATTTTAGGCCTGTTAGACACGCATGACGACGGAACCTACGTACTCAACCAACAAGAAATTGAAAATTTAGACGAAAAAAAAGCGGCCAAATGGAGAAATGAACTCATTGGTTTTGTCTTTCAATCCTTCAACCTGATCGCATACAAAACGGCACTAGAAAATGTAGCCATGCCATTGTTTTACAGGGGAACCCCAAAAAAAGAGCGTCAAAAAATTGCGCTAGAATACCTAGAAAAAGTGGGGCTGAAAGACTGGGCGCAGCATTTGCCCAACGAACTTTCTGGAGGACAAAAACAACGTGTTGCCATTGCAAGAGCTTTGGTAACCCAGCCAAAAATTGTGCTTGCCGACGAGCCCACAGGAGCTTTGGACTCCTCAACTTCCGCTTCCATCATGGAACTTCTAGAAAATATTCACAACGACGGAATGACTGTGGTAGTCATTACCCACGAAGAAGACATCGCCGCCCAAACAGAGCGTATCGTTCGATTGAAAGATGGTGTCATTACCAGTGATAAAAAAACAGCGAAAACCAAAATTTCCAATTAAAACAACCTCTTATGTTTGATAGAGATTTATGGCGCGAAATATTTCAAAGCATCCGAAAAAACAAATTGAGGAGCATCTTATCTGGTTTTACCATCAGTTTTGCCATTTTAATTTTTACCTTACTCTTCGGAATTGCCAACGGTCTGCAAAACACTTTTGAAAGCTTTTTTGTGAACGATGCTTCCAATGCCATCTTTGTTAGAACCGGAAAAACCTCCAAACCATACAAGGGAAACCAAACAGGAAAAAGAATTCAACTCTCCAACGAAGATTTTGATTTTTTAAAAAACAAAAATGAAAAAAAAATAGAATATGCCTCAGGTCGTATTTACAAAAATTTCAATGTCTCCTACAAGAGCAACCGCAACAATTACAACATAAGAGCTGTGCATCCAGAGCATCAATTTATTGAAAAATCTTTGATGACTCGCGGACGCTATATCAATCAATCTGACCTAAAAGACATGCGAAAAGTAGCAGTCATTGGAAAGATGGTGAGTGATGATCTGTTTCAAAACAAACCCGCTATTGGCAAGCATATTCAACTGCAGGGCATTGCTTTCAAAGTGGTCGGTGTTTTTGAAGAGGAAAGCGACGACACCGAAAATAGGATTGTTTACATTCCTATCCGTACCGCTCAAAGTATTTATGAAAAAAACGACGACATCAATGACATCAGCCTAACCTACAACCCAAAGATGAATTATGAAGAAGCACTCGATTTTGGGTACGACATAAAAAAACAACTACAAGAACGTTTGTCCGTTGCACCAACCGATCAAAGGGCTATTCGCATTCAAAACAATGCAGAAGGAAAAAAGGGAATCGATCAACTGATGTTTGTGATTGGTATTTTGATTCTTTTTATTGGTTTTGGAACTTTGATTGCAGGCATTGTCGGCATTAGCAATATCATGATTTATATAGTGAAAGAACGCACCAAAGAATTAGGCATCCGAAAAGTTTTGGGCGCTTCTCCCCGAGCCATTGTGAGTTTGATTTTATTGGAAGCAATTTCCATCACCTCTTTGGCGGGTTATTTGGGAATTTTCATAGGTATGGGGGCCCTCAATTTTATAGATGATAAGCTGGAAGCCTATTTTATCAAAGACCCTCATGTAGACACCCCAATAGTGGTAGGCGCTGTAGTTGTATTGGTTATCGCAGGTTGTATTGCCGGTTATGTGCCAGCCAAACGTGCCTCTAAAATAAAACCTATTGTAGCCTTAAGAGCTGAATAAATCACAAATGTAAAATAGCACACAGAAGAACAAGTTTGAGATATGAAATTTTTATTTGAAAGTGATACTTGGCAAGAAATTTACGAAAGCATTCGTAAAAACAAGCTGCGGACAATTGTAACGGTTGTGGGTGTGACTTGGGGGGTGTTTCTCTTGGTGGTCTTGCTCGGCTGCGCAAGAGGAATGGAAAATTCATTCAACCGTCAATTTGGTGATTTTGCCACCAACAGTGTATTCGTGTGGGCACAACAAACAAGCAAACCCTTCAAAGGATACCAGGAAGGAAAAAATCTTCGTCTTCAAATGAGTGACATTGAACAGATTCGAAAGGAAGTAGATGGCGTAGAATTTGTCGTACCAAGAAACAGAAGAAGTGGTACCGTTACCAAAAATTTTCAAACAGGCGAGTACGGTATCAACGGAGATTTCCCTTTGTTAGACCAAGTGGAAAAGAAAAAATTATTCCGAGGTCGATTTCTCAACGAAAAAGACATTCAAGAAAAACGAAAGTCAGTCGTCATCTCTCAAGATTTGTACGAACAATTTTTTGACGAAGGAACAAACCCCATCGGAGATTTTATAGAGATCAATAAAATCAACTTCAAAATTGTTGGAATTTTTAAAAATGGAAACGTTGGACGGCCTACGGATCTGCATATTCCATTTACCACCTTTCAACAAATTTTCAACATGGGCAACAAATTGGGATGGATGATGATTACGGGGCAGACCGACAAAGATATCCGACAAATAGAAAAAGACACCAAGCTTTTGCTCAAAAATTTACACAAAGTACATCCACAAGACACCAATGCTTTTGGAAGCTTTAACCTAGGAGAACGCTTTGCTCAAATGACAGGCTTTCTGAAAGGAATGCAATTTCTCACTTGGTTTGTAGGCATCGCCACTTTGATTGCGGGTGTTTTTGCGATTGGTAATATTTTGCTCATTACCGTAAAAGAAAGAACCAAAGAAATTGGAATTCGAAGAGCTTTGGGCGCCACTCCTTGGATGATTGTTCGTCAAATTGTTTTAGAAGCCCTTTCCTTAGCTCTCATTGCAGGTCTTTTTGGAATTCTATTTGGTGGACTTGTACTCATAGGCATTGATCTTATATGGGGTCAAGGAGACGACGCCGCTTTGGTCAATGCATCAGTATCAATCCCCACCGTATTCATCGCCATTGCGTTGCTCGCCGTTTTTGGTACCTTGGTAGGATTGATTCCAGCAACACGAGCTACCAAAATAAAACCGATTGCCGCTTTGAACGATGAATAGAAATATAAAATACGACGATGCAACGATTGAACAATGAAACAAGAAATAAAAAAAACGACAACATAAATCCATATCATGAATAAATTTTTAAAAATAGTAGTAGGTATCCTCCTTATGGGAGCCTTGGTAAGCGTACTTATTTTCTTCGGTAAAAAGAACGCCAAAGCCGCAACAGATTATAAAGTAAAACAAGCGTTCACCACTACGATTGAAAAAAAATCAGTCGCTACTGGAAAGATCATTCCAGAAGACGAAGTTGCCATCAAACCGCAAATTTCTGGAATCATTCAAGAAATTTTTGTGGAAGAAGGAAGTTTTGTAAAATCCGGTGATTTGATTGCTAGAATTAAAGTCGTCCCAAACGAACAATCTTTGAACAATGCTTTGGGAAGAGTGAAAAATGGAAAAATTCAATTGGAAAATATTGAGATTGAATACCGAAGAAACAAAAAACTCTTTGAAAAAGGAGTGATTTCGAGCCAAGATTTCAACACCTTTCAATTGAATTACAACCGAGCCAAACAAGATTTGGAAAACGCAGAAAGCGATTACCAGATCATCAAAGTAGGTTCCAAAGGAGGAGCCGCGTCGGCCAATACAAACATTCGTGCCACAGTTGCAGGAACCATCCTAGAAATCCCCGTCAAAGAAGGAGATCAAGTCATCCAAAGCAATAATTTCAACGCAGGAACGACCATTGCTTCCATTGCCGATCTAAACAAAATGATTTTTGAAGGAAAAGTGGACGAATCCGAAGTAGGAAAATTAAAAGAAGGCACTATTTTAGAAGTCACCATAGGAGCCATTGAAGAGAAAAAATTCAATGCCAAATTGTATTTTGTCGCTCCCAAAGGAATGGACGAACAAGGAGCTGTGTTGTTTAAAATAAAAGCGGCTTTGGAATTGGACAAAACCTATGTAAGAGCCGGATACAGCGCCAATGCCGCATTGATACTCGACAGAAAAGAAAATGTTTTGGCAGTCAAAGAATCCTTGATTCAATACGATCGGAAAACAGAGAAACCTTATGTAGAAATACAAACCGACGAACAGGTTTTTGAAAAAAGAGAGGTTGTATTGGGAATTTCTGACGGCATCAATGTCGAAATCATCTCAGGAATTGAAGCTGGAGAAGAAATAAAAGTCTGGAACAAAGCCAGCAAAGATGAAGAAGAAGAAAAAAAGAAATAAGTAGTTAAAAAAACAACATACTGATGAAGACAAAACTATTGTATATATGCTTGTTTTGTGCGAGCTCTCTCGCGGCGCAAACAAAAAAATGGACCTTACAAGAGTGTATTGCCTATGCGCATGAAAACAATATCTCTATCCAACAATCTCAACTAGATGGAAAAGCTGCCGAAATTTCAAAAAAGGACGCCATGGGTGATTTTTTGCCCAATTTATCAGCAAGCACTCGACATTCATGGAACACAGGTTTGAACACCAATCCTGTTACCAATACCAATGTTACGGCGACTACTCAAAACACCAACTTCGGAGTAAGTTCTAATGTCATTCTATACAACGGCATGCAGAACATCCATCGCCTTCACAAGGCAAATTTAGAAATATTGGCCAATCAGTACCAGTTGGAAAGCATGAAAGATAATATTTCTTTGATGGTTTGCAACGCCTTCTTACAAATCTTGTTCAACAAAGAATCTTTGAAAAACTTGGAAGGACAATACAACTTGACTAGAGAATCATTGGAACGAACCCAAAAATTAGTTGCGTTGGGAAGCAAACCAGAAGGAGACTTGCTCGATGTAGAGGCCACACTCGCAGACCAAGAACAACAAATTGTACAAATGAAAAACAATCTTCTCATCTCCAAACTGACCTTGGCAAATGTGTTGGTTTTAGACGATGCGTTGTCATTTGACATCTCGGACGACATCTCGGAAATTCCATTGTTTTCCAAAACGCCAAACAGTCCACAACAAATATTCAGCGAAGCATTGAAGTTCAGAAATGAAATCAAAATTTCTGAGGTAGCCATTGAAATGCGAGAAAAAGATGTCAAAATAGCTCGAGGAAATTACCTTCCGACGCTATCCGGATCTTTTGGATTCAATACCAATTATTTCAATTCCGAACTTTTGAACCTCCCAAATTTCTCGGATCAAATAGACGAGAACAAAGGACATTCTTTTGGCCTCAACTTGAGCATTCCCATTTTCAACCGATTCAGAACAAACAACGCAGTGAAAAGATCTAGAATCATGCTGCAAAAGGCAGAACTTGACTTGAAAAATTCAAAAGCCGATTTAAAAGACAAAATATACCAAGCCTATGCAGACAAAGAGGGCGCTTACAAAACGTATCTGGCTTCTCTAAAAACTACCAAAGCACGAAAAGAAGCTTATACCTATGCCAAGGAAAAGCACGAAGTAGGCCTCTTAAACTCTTTTGACCTCAGCCAAATGCAAACCAACCTAGAAAATGCTAAAACAGAGGTGATCAGAGCCAAATACGATTGTATTTTCAAAATCAAAATTCTTGAGTTTTATTTTGGAATGCCCATCGATAAACTTTGATGTTTTACACTATTTTTAGGCTTTGCAACAACCTCCTTTATTCTAGTATGCACTCCTCAGTTACAACATAAAAACAATCCCTGCATCCATCTGAGAAAAATTCAAAATCGCAGTAAACTTTGTCTCTGTATATCTTTCTTCTTCATAAAAATCAGACACATGAGTAAAATCGGTACTTCGATGGCCTAAAAATCCAAACGTTGTTTTCAAAGCTATTTTTTCTGTTAACAAAAATGTCAAACCCGATCTTATTCCCATTACAAAGGTGTCCAAATGTTCACGCACGTCCACACCTTTTATATCTCCGTTGTGAAAACCCATTTCACCTTGCAGATTTATTGCTAATTTTGGATGCAATGAAAAATATCTTCTTACAAAGGCAACCATACCAAACGACTTGTATTTTGAGTCTCCATAATCAGAATCAATGTAGTCTGAATTGTTATAATGGAGCTCCATTCCAAAAATATTGTTCTTATCAAACGCATACCCCATTTCTAAATAAAAATCTAGTGTTCTCTCTCTTTCATTGTCGTTGTACTCATCAATTGAATTTTCATTTACATGACCGATACTTCCACCAAGCAACCAACTGCCTTTTTTAATTTCAAAATTATCCGATTTTTCATTGCCTTGTTTGGCAGCTTCTTTTACCAAACGAAATCCTTTTTTGTAGTTATCGGGATTGTTTCCATTCAAATACAACCGCCCCATCAGCAGTTGTGAATTCGAATCCCCTGCCTCCACACAAGGTTTCAAATAGTCCACGGCGCGAAGAGAATCTCGAGCGACAAACTCATTTCCTTTTAAGTAAAGAATCGCTTCGTCAAAACGAAAACGACAATCCAATTCCACTTCTTGGGCATCGGTTGCAAGTACATTGCATAACAGCCCTGCTAAGAGCCCTAAAACTAATTTTCTTTTCATAATCATAGTCAATTGTATCGTTAAAATCAATTGACAATATCCTTTGAAAAGAAATTTTCAGCACAAAAAAGTCTCCCTTTTGCATGCCAAAATCAACTCGGCAAAGGGGTATTGTCTATTTTTTAGGGGAAGTATTTGTAAAGAAATAGTTAGCAATTTATTTTTTACAAGTGATTCAAATGTAACTATTTTTTTATTTCAAACAAAAAAAGCACATATTCTTTGCTGTGCTGTTTGTGGCAAGCCCATTGTTTACGAATTATTTATCGATCAATACAGAGATGTATCGGGCTTTTATTTTCATGAAAACACCCTCGCCATCAACGCATTGACATCTTCTGAAATTTTTAGCTTGTAAACGATTCCAAAATAACAAACGGTCAGCAGTGCACTTTTCAAAAAAATGTTCCACAAGGGATGAAAATCAAAATCCCAAAATTTGAAACTGAAGAAAAACAAGACCAACAGTACAAATAAAATCGCTGTTTTTTTACCAAACGGGAAAAAACCAAATTTGTGTTTTACAAACACCAATTTGATCGTATTGAAAACGAGGACTACTAAAAAAGTAGACAGTGCAGCCCCCTCAATACTCAGCAAATCAATCAAATAATCATTCAACAAAAACACGGTCACCGCCATTGCCAAACCATAAGGCAACAGGACTTTGTAGTATTTTGAATTGGAAATAATCGCACCATTTGCTCCCAAAAACATGTGGTACAATTTGGCAAGTGATATCAAAAGCACCACGCTCATTCCTCCACTGTATTTCGCTGGCAACAACAAATACAATTCTTTTATATTTACATTGATGATCAAAAAGACAAAACCCGCAATCAAAAATAAATTGATGGAACTTTTGCGGTACAAACTTTTCACCGCTTCGAGATTTTTTTCGTTCAGCGCTTTGGCAACCAGGGGTTGTAAAATTTGGGACATGGCCCTTCCTGGGGTTTCTACCACAGAACCGATATACACCGCAACTGCATAATAGGCCGTCATGGCAATGGCTTCTTTTTGAGGAATCATGAATTTGTCGATGTCCAATAAAATAGTTCCAGCAGCACCCGCTAACAAAATAAACAACGAATACTTGAAGATTTCTTGGTAATTTTTAGGAAGTGCCCACGTAAATCTTGGACAGTACAATTTCAGCGCATAACTTGCCATCAGCACTACACGAATGAAATACGCCCCTGTCAAATAATAGACAAATTCTTCTGGAGCAATCCATTGAAAATAGACCGCAAACAGCAGCACCATAGAAGCCACTCTTGAAAACATTTCTTTCAAAATATTCCCGTACACCGATTGCAATTGTACTTTTGCCCACGCGTAAAATATTTCAAAATACGCCGTTGCTACGGCGACCAAATAAATCACAAAAGTATAGGATTTTACTACCGGGTTTTTAAGTGCCAAATAACTCGAAATTTCTTGGTAAAAAATATTTCCCACGACAGCAATGGGTAGGGCAACCAGCAATGGCAATAAGATGATCGAGCTTAAAAACACATCCTTTTCTTGCTGTGTTTTGTAGGAAGAGAAAAATTTTAAAATCGTGTACTGCACTCCAAAAGCTGTCAATGGCATTAGTAAGTTGGCCGTTGACAATAAAAAAGTAACCAAACCATAATAGGCATCCGTTAAAAAAGACGTGTACAAAAACAAGGCATTCACCCCTCCAATGGCAAAGGCAATGTAAATGGTAATGGTATTTTTAAAACTTTGCTTGAGTACGATTCCCATTTGTAACTAATCTTGTGTTATCAAATTCAATAGTGCTTTGTAAATGGATTCTCCAACTTCATTTCCATACAAATTCATTGAAAAATCTGCCGATGATTTTTGAAAACTTTCAAAACTTTGGTACATGCTATCTGAGTCACTTCCAACGATTTCTGCAAAACCATGTCTGACCAATTCCACCCACTCCGTTTCCTCTCTGACTATGACACAGTGTTTTTGATTGAAATAGGCCTCTTTCTGCAATCCACCACTATCGGTCAGTACCATTTGACAATTCTTCAACAATTCCAACATATCAAAATAGCCCACGGGTGGCATGGTTTCAATCGGATAGGACAGTCCATTTTCCTCTAGCACCTTTTTTGTGCGTGGGTGCAACGGCAACACTACTTTTTTGGAAGCATGGATGCGCGTCAAACCTTCAAATATATTTTTCAACTTGGCAATGTCGTCCGTATTTTCTTGACGGTGAATGGTTGCCAATACAAAATCCTGCGCCTGCAAATCGTATTTTTTTAAAACCGTAGATTTTTCGGCTGAAAACTTTGTGTAATGTAGCATGGCATCTTTCATAATATCGCCGCATTTTTCTACCACTGCAGGCACATTTTGAAAACCTTCTTTGTTCAAATTTTCAAGAGCCGTATCCGTTGGACACAATAACAAATCCGACAGTTGATCAACAAGGATACGGTTGATTTCTTCTGGCATTGCTCTGTTGAAAGAACGCAAACCAGCCTCTATATGGGCTACTTTTATACCCATCTTTTTGGCAGCCAAAGCACCTGCCAAGGTCGAATTGGTATCTCCGTAAACCACTACAACATCGGGAACTTCTTTCTTCAAAATCTTTTCAATCCCGGTCAGCATTTGACCCGTCATCTCAGCATGCCCTACCCCATTTATATTCAAATTATAAGCAGGAGATGGAATGCCCATCTCTTCAAAAAAAACAGCACTCATGTTCGCATCGTAATGCTGTCCAGTATGCACAATCACTTCCGCTATTTCTTTATACTTCGAAATGATTCTACTCAATACCGCCGCTTTTATAAATTGAGGCCTCGCTCCTAGTATCGTCACAATTTTTTTCATCCTATCAATTCTTTTAAATTTTTGACCAATTGTGCCGTGATTTCTTTTCGATGGTACTTTTCAATGCCCTGAGAGGCAACCGTTAATTTTTTTTCCAAATAAGCATTGTACAATATCAATACCTCTTCTTTTAATTTTTCTTTGTTTTCAAAACCGACAATCACACCTCCGCGCGTTTCCTCCAAAAGTGCCGCCAAATCTCCATCTTCGGGCCCAAGAGCTAAAATAGGTCTTTTGGCAGCGAGGTACTCAAATATTTTTCCCGTCACAATTCCCTTCGCACTCGGCACATTGTTGACCGCCAACAACAAGACCTGCGATTTCTGTTGGTAAACTTGCACTTCGTGGTGCGGCATATAATCTTGTTGCTTCACGTAGGTGTCCAACCCATTTTTTTGAACACTGTCTACCACCCCTGGAGCCACTTTTCCGATCAATTGTAGGTTCAAGTTTTTTGAAAAACCTGCAACCTCATCTAAAATTTCTTTCAAAACCTCCCAAAGCAACTTTGGATTTCTGTCTTCATTCATCATCCCGATATGTGTCAGCGTAAATTTAGCATCCAAAGAAGACTTTTCTTCTGACCTACTAAAATCATAGCCATTGGGGATGACCTTTGTTTCTTTGTTGAAAGGCAAGTAATTTTTCTGCATGGTTTTGCCTACAACCCATACTGCATCTGATTTTTTTAACACTTCTTCCTCCAAATCTACATGTTTTTGTTTGGACTTTTTCGTCAATGGCAAGTCTTGAAAATAATCGATAGCAGTCCAAGGATCTCTAAAATCAGAAACCCATGGGGTCTGAGTTTTTGCTTTGAGTTGCATCCCGATGAGATGCAAGCTGTGTGGAGGTCCAGAACTGATGATGGCATCTACCGGATTTTTTTGCAAATAAGCTTCCAGGTAATTTACCGAAGGGCGAACCCAATATTTTCGGGCATCGGGAATAAAATAATTCGCACGGATATACCTGACTATTTTTCCAAAAAACGTAGGTGATTTTGTTAAAAATCCCGCTTTTGTATTTCCCTTTTTCTTTGAAAAAAAAGCAGCCAAAAAATAAGGCTCCCAGATGGGAACTCGCAATACTTCTATTCCAGGAGGAATTTCGCTGTTCAGCGTAGCATCTTCAATCGCATACGAGGGATTGTCAACCGTATAGACTACTGGGGTAACACCAAATTCTTGTAAATATTTTACAAACTTCAACCAACGCTGCACGCCAGAACCTCCAGACGGGGGCCAATAATATGTGAGTATTAAAATCTTCAACGGCTCAAATTATCGTATAAATGTACTAAGTTTTTCGAGGTTTGTTCCCATGAAAACTTATTTTCTACAAAGGATTTTCCTTTGTCACCCATTTCCTTTCGCAGGTTTTTGTCACGGTACAATATTAGCGTTTTCTCTACAAAATCATTTTCATCTTCCGCTGTGTGCACCAAGCCTGCTCCCACTGACCTTACCATCTTTTTTTGTGCAGTTGCATTGCTGACCAACAAAGGTTTCGCAAAACTCATGTATTGAAAAATCTTATTCGCATAGGTCGTATCGTGATGTAGGTTTCTATGCAAAGGTGAAATACAAAGCTTGCTAGCGGAAATATACGATGGAAAAAGTGCTGGATCTACCCAACCCACAAAATCTACGTAGGCTTCCATTTTTAGGCGCTTTACGGCAGCTTTTAACACCGCATCTTCCGAATTTTTTCCTGCGACGACCAGTCGAATAGACGTCGATTCTTTCACCAACTGAGGAAGGGCATGTATGGCCGTAAGCAACCCTCTTCTCAAACCGGTATCGCCGATGTACAACAAGACAAAATTATTCTGGTACTTTTGAAGAATGGAAAGCTCTATTTTAGGATCCTTGTAAAAATTTTTCAAAACAGTATTCGGAACGACCGCTATATTTTCTGAGTCGATTTCAATTCGTTTTAAAAGATTTTCTTTGGCCTCTTGAGTCACCACAATCGTTCGGTCTGATTTTTTGACAAATTCTTGCTCTTTTCTTTTCCAACGCTGGGGATGGATCAAAAGATTTCCCGGAAATTTTTGAAGATGTGGATAAAACTTCATGATCTCAGGACGGTTTTCGTGCAAATCCAATACCACGGGCAATCGAAATTGTTGGTTCGCCAGAAAAGCTGCACCCGCGATTTGCATGTCGTGAATGTGAAGGGCTTCGATGTAGTTTTTCTTGAGAAACTGTTGGATTTTTAATGCCATTCGATTCGTATAAATAGGAACAGTATAGGCCAATGCTGACATTTTGTAATCGAACCACGTAGCACGATAGCGACGTACCTGTATTCCGTTGCAAACTTCCTCTGCTTTTTGGCCATCAAAATTCAAACAAAACAAAAAAACTTCATGACCTGCATGGATCAATGAAGCCGCTTCATTTTCTACCCTTGGATCGGGAGGAAAAACAGCATCTAAAAGCATTCCTATTCGCATGACATCGAAGTTGGTTTTTTACACATGATTGTCGGATTTTCTTCTTATCTTAAGAATAGCTCCTAGTATCAACACAATTAAAAAAGTCCCTAAAGAGCCGATATTGACAAGGTTTCCTTGCTCAATTACCGTAGGTTCAAATTTAAATTCAATGCGGTGTTTTCCTGCAGGAATCTCCAAAGCCCTCAAGACATAATTGGCTCTCAGGTGCGGCGTTAATTCGCCGTCAATATAAGCGTTCCAACCGTCTTTGTAGTAAATTTCTGAAAAAACAGCCAGTTGGTTTTTTTTGCTCTCCGATGCATACACCAATTCATTTGCTTGGTATGTTAGCAATTGGATTGTTGAAGAGTTCTCAGCGCCATCCAACCCTTTCAGACCAAAAGAAAATTCATTTTCATTGACACAGGCTGTTTGCTTTGAATCGAAATCAACCAAACTTAAAATTTCTTCATCCGCCGTGGCAACCCACTTAATTTCTTTCACAAACCAAGCATTTCCGTTGGGTGTTGGATTTTCTTGCAAACTTTGATGCCCGTTTTCATCTGGAACAATAAAATATTTGGTATTCAACATGTGCAACACTTCCAAATTATTTTTGGAAATATGAAAATCGACCAAGTCTTGGTATCGTCCTAATTTGGCGGCATGATAGCCTCCAATGGATTTGTGAAAATACGAAGTAGCACCGTCATTCATAAAATTCCCAGAAAAATTCGCCACTCTGTAATGCCCTTTGTCTTTTAAAATTTCATTGTCTATCGCAGATTTTACAAAGGGCTTTTCCACCTTGATCGCGGGTAAAAAATCTTCTGCATTCACATAACGCCTTGCCGTTCCCATAGTGTCAAAAAGCAACAAAACTCCGAGCAGATAAAAGGCTTTGTTTGTCTTTATTTTTTCTTTCAAAATAACATACAAGACACCTGCTGCTATGGCAACCAATAAAAAACTACGAAGGCTGTCTTTGAAAAAGAGGGATTTTCGATCTTCTACAATAGCACTCGACAAACCTTCGAGCATAGAATTGTAATAACCGTCATTCATTCCATGGAAATCGAATAAAAACACACCAAACAAGACAAAAAACAAAGCCAAACCTCCTGTCCCATAGAAACTCTTTTTCAAAGCCTCTTGTTTTGCTACTTTATCTGTATCTCCATAAACAAACTCTTTCAAGCCAAGCAAGCCAAGTAGCGGAATGGTGATTTCTGCCAAAACTTGTATGGAAGAAACCGCTCTGAACTTATTATACAAGGGTATATGATCGATAAAGAAATTTGTCAACAGGGAAAAATTATCTCCCCAGCTCATAAAAATGGAAAATACCGTGGTTGCCAACAACCATTTTTTCAAACTTCCTTTCACCAAAAAAATGCCCAGTACAAATAGAAATATAAAAATTGCACCAATGTAAGCCGGTGCAGCAACCATAGGTTGACTTCCCCAATAGGTCGGTACATTTTCAGAAAATTCCGCCGCTTGTCTTGGATCAATTTTCGACGCTAAAAAAGCATAAGTCTTGGATTCCTTTCCCAAATTTTCATTGTTTGCGCCTCCTGTAAAACGCGGCACAAACAAATTGAAAGTTTCTAATATCCCATAACTATATTCTGTGATATAACTCTTTGACAATCCCGAACGCGCTTCTTTTTCTTTGCCTTCTGGCGTGATGGTCAACGCACTTTTTCCTCGCGTACTGTAATGGGCATATTCTTTGGTTGCCAGCAAACTAGCAGCATTCATTCCCAAAGCAAGAAAACCAGCAAGAAACAACAAGCCAATTTCTTTTACAAAAACACCCAAGTGCTCTTTTGCTTTGATTTTTTCAATCAGCAATACCATTCCTAAAATCAACAAAGCAAAAAACAGATAATAGGTCATTTGAGGATGACTTGCATTGATTTCCAAGGCAACGGCGAGCGTACTCCCAATAAACCCGTAAAAATATTTTTTCTGAAACACCAACAAAACACCAGAAATTACGAGAGGGATGTAACCGATGGCATGTGCTTTTGCATTGTGCCCCACTCCTAAAATAATAATGAAATAGGTAGAAAACCCAAACGCCAAGGATCCTATCATGGCGAGTTTCCAATCAAATTTCAAAACCAACAACAACACGAAAAAACCTAAAAAGTACAAAAACAAATAGTCTGCAGGTCTTGGTAAAAAACGGATAAGGCTGTCTAATTTTTTAATGAAGTCGTTCGGGTAATAGGTACTCAATTGGTAGGAGGGCATTCCTCCAAAAGCCGCATCCGTCCAATACGGTTCTGCATCGTATGCTGCTCTAAAATCTTTGATTTCTTTCGACATCCCTCGAAATTGCTGGATATCACTTTGAAAAAGTTTATCGCCTCGCAAAACGGGTGTGAAGTATCCCAAGGCAACGAGGACAAATAGTAGTATGGGAACCCCGAATTTAAAGTTTTTTTTTGTCATGCTTGTTTGAAATGAAGAAGGCATCTTGGAAGTCTGTCTTTCTTTGATACCTTATTTTATTTTTATACTGCTCTACTCGGCGTCTAAGAATCCACCTCTTCATAATCGACGTACTCCCCTAAATCGTCTTTGGTTTGAGAAGCTTTCTTTTTCAAACTCGATTTGTCAATCACCGTTTCTCCTACCGGAATATCTTCCGAGGGAGCCTCGTAGGTGTTTTGCTTTTGTGCTCTTTGTTGCGCTTTTTTTACAGCTCTGGTCAGAACGTAGGGAAGAATGTATCTCGCCACAAATTTCAATCCATAAATGATCAATAAAATAATTAAAATTGTTCTGAAAAAATTCAGCAAACCTGCTTCTTGCATCATTGTTTTTAATTTTATTCAAAAATAACAATTTGAAAGCAACTGGAACGTTCCTGTAGATAAAATCTTATATTTGAAAAAATTTCGTAACCCGTATGGTGAAACATTATGGCTTTTTATTTTTGCTGCTCTTTTGTACTAAAATGACGGCTCAATACACCGATGTCATCAACTCCAACAGACCAGGATTTTCCGAAAGCCCTTTTGCTGTTGGATTGGGTATCGTGCAAATAGAAGGCGGATTTACGCATCAATTGTACAAAAACAGAGCAACCAACAAGCGTTTGGCCACAAATCAATTCATGCAAACAGTGCGCATGGGCGCTTTTTTTGAGCGACTCGAATGGAGCGGATTTGCTTTCCAAGACAACAATTATTTTTACACAGACCCCTTTGAGCAAAGAAGAGCTGGAGCCTCGATAGGATTCGGAATCAAATACTTGCTCTACCACCACGATTACAAAAAACCCAAAGAGATCAGAAGCTGGAAGAAAAAAAATGCCTTTGATTGGAAACGTATTATACCTTCTATAGGAATTGCCACCTCTGCTTCTTTCTATACGGCACCGAAACTCAATTCAAAAGACCCAAACCTGCCCAAGGATTTGTTGTTTCAACCCACCCCTCTTTTTTCATTCACAAACACACATACGCTAGAAAGCACAAGCAATTCTAGTTTTCTGGGAAGGATAGCGCTTTTGTTCCATAATGATTTGAATGACAATTGGGCGCTCACCACAAATGTAGTTTACAACAAAACCTATGACCGCCAAGACCAATACGCCATTGCGTTGTCCTCTAATTATGTCCTTTCAAATAGATGGGGTGTTTTTGGAGAAACAAGGCAGGTCCTTCGTCCAGAACATACTGCAGAAGCTTCTGTTGGAACCGCTTTCTTAGCAAATCAGGATTTGCAATTCGATGTGACGATTCATGGCGGAGTCACAGAACTCGGCAGGAGTATTGGTTTTTCTATCGGTGCCTCTTATCGATTTGACAAGCATATTGACCGCTATAAAATTATTGAAATTGACGGGGCAGGAAATAAAATTATCCCCCCTAAATCCCCTCCTTTTTTTACCAGAGCAGGGCTATTCTTCAAAACAATTCCACAAAAAACAAAAGAACTTGTGACCGTAGGAATTCTTTCTACAGGAGATTTCTTTCGAGAGCTGTTTAAAAAGAAAAAAAGACCTAAAAAAAAGAGAAAAGTTAAAACCCTAAGAAAACCTTCACGGGGCGTCAACTTGTTGAAAGAACAAAACAATCGAGACCTGCTCCGCAACGAAAAAACGACTCCCGCTGACAACATCACCAAGCCAGAGACAGAGACCCCAACTCAAAACGAATAAACATGCAGTTATTTTTTAATCTAGAACTAGAAACCAACCTTACCGAATTCAAATTTGACAAAACAGAAAGCAGACATATTGTCCGTGTTTTGAGAAAAAGAGAAGGAGATCTTTTGCACATTACCAATGGCAAAGGTTTCTTGTTTGAAGCAGAAATTATCGATGCAAATGACAACAAATGCTGTGTTCGTATTACAAATACCATTGCAAAAGAAAAAGGATGGAATTACCATTTGCACATTGCTGTAGCCCCAACCAAATTGAACGATCGAATGGAATGGTTTCTAGAAAAAGCAACTGAAATTGGGATCGACGAAATTACGCCTATTATTTGCCAACATTCTGAAAGAAAAGTGGTGAAATTGGAACGTTTTGAAAAAATTACACGCACTGCGATGAAGCAATCGCTTAAATTTTACTTGCCAAAAATAAACCCCGCGAAAACATTCAAAGAATTTCTTGCCACAGAACACAGCGGTCAAAAATTTATAGCGCACTGCGAAAAGCAAGATAAAAAATCTTTTAAAAACGAAATCCTCCCAAATACCGATGCAACCATTTTAATCGGGCCTGAGGGTGATTTCTCAACAAAGGAAATTGACCTAGCGTTGCAAAAAAAATACACGCCCATTACTTTAGGAGAAAGCCGTTTGAGAACAGAAACAGCTGCCCTTGTTGCCTGTCATTCGGTAGCTTTTACCAACCAAAGAGATTAATCTCTAATAGCTTCCACAGCCAACTGTTGTATGTTGGTTCGAATATCCTCTTCTCCAAGCTTATTGTTCTCCATGTTTGGGTAGGTTCGATTGGACAAAAACACATAGAGCAAACCAGAATCTGGGTCCGCCCAAGCATAAGTTCCTGTAAAACCACTATGACCAAAACTATTATCAGAAACACAACCACAAGTCGATTTTATTACAGGATCTAATTGGGGCTTGTCGAAACCCAAACCTCTTCGCACATCTGCTGTTTCAAAATACCGTTTGTTGAATTTTTTTAGGGTCTTTGCCTCTATAAAACGATGCCCACCATACAACCCGTTTTGCAAATACATCTGCATCATCTTAGCAACATCGTTGGCATTGCCAAACAAACCTGCATTTCCGCTGACACCTCCTAGCATCGCCGCTGCCATATCATGGACATGTCCTTGCAATCTTTGATGTCGAAAATAGGCATCTTCTTCTGAAGGAACTATCTCCTCTTTTGGCATACGCTCCAGAGGATGGTAGCCCAAACTCATTGCACCCAATCGATTGAAAAACTGAGCATGCAAGGTCTCTTTCATTCCCAAAGGAAAATTTTCTTCTAGATATTTGTTGAACATGAAAAAAGGCAAGCCACTGTATTTGTAACCAGGCTCTTCTCTTTGCGCTACGTCACGAACTTCTTGGTAGAGCGTATCTTTGAGGTCTGTTCTTAAATATAGTGCTGCTGCTACCTCTATCGCATAATCCTCACTCTGCTCCTTTTGGTAGTATTTTGAAAGGGGCTTTTGAGACAAACTATCTAATGTTTTTCGATAAAATGGGATCCAAGCTTTTAATCGAGCGGTATGTGAAAGCAATTCCTTGACGGTCAGCGTATCTTTATTACTTCCTTTGTAAGAGCTCAACAACTCTTCCAAGGATGTGTCTAAGGAAAACATCCCCAGCTCCTCCGCTTTCATGATCAATGGCAATCCTCCTAAAATTTTTGTCAGAGAAGCCAAATCATACACATCGGTTTGCTGTACCTTATTCTTACGGTCATAAGTATGGTACCCCACATTTTTTTGGTACACAACTTTTCCATTTCGAGCAATCAATACCTGAGCTCCGGGAGCCATTTTTTGTGCTACGACCAATTGCAAAATACTGTCAATTTTTTGAAGCTTTGCACTACTCATTCCCACAGACTCTGGAACAGCATAGCCCAAACGCGCTAAATTGACAGCAGACAGACCTGCTCCTTCTGAAAAACTATTTTTAATTGAAACAGGCAATTTCCCTTCCGTTTCTAGTGCCCCAAAAAGCATTTGTGCAGCAATGTCTTGCGCAGTTTCATTGTTTTGATAGGCGACAACAATCGATTCTATATTTTCAAAGGTCGGTATTTGCAACAAGCTATAAGGACTTGCAAAAACATGTAAAAACACTTCTTTTTTCGCCGCAATCAAGGTCAACAATTCCAAATCTTCTTCTGAAAAACGATAATTTCTCCAGGGACTGGCATCTGAACTGTGGTACCCAACAACCACCTTGTCAAAAGTTTTCAATTTTGAAAGAAGCGACTTTTTATCTCCAGAAACCTCGGTTACTTCGGTATATGAATTCAAGCGATCCAGAAAGGTTTGATGAGGAGCACTGCCTAATTTTACATAGGCTATTTTTGTTTTTGCCAATTCTCGGATAGGAAACACACTTCCATTGTTTTGCAACAAGGTAATTGATTTCTCCACCAACTTGTTACGCAATACAATATCGTTCACCGTATTGAGATCTCTTTGTAAATTTTCTAAAACGACCGGTTTGTAGTCGTGCAAACCTGCCCAGTATTTTGCTTTTAATATTTTTTCGACGGAATGATTCAAACGCTCCAAGGTCAGTACCTTTTTTTTAAGTGCTCGCTTTATTTTTTTTATGGCCTCCCCGACATCTTCCGAAATCAACAACATATCATTCCCTGCCAAAAATGCGGCCAAATCAATATCTCCTGGCTGGGCATAATTTGCAGCGCCTTTCATATTCAATGCATCGGTAAACACCAAGCCGTTGAAGCCCATTTTTTGTTGCAAAAGTTCTGTAATAACCTTGTAAGAAATGGAGGTGGGTATGGCTGGATTCGGCTCCAGCGCAGGCACACTCAAATGAGCTGCCATGACACTTGCCAATCCTTGTTCAAACAGTTGTGGGTATGGATACATTTCTACTTCCTGCAAACGATCCAAATCAAAATTCAATTGCGGTAAGGTTTTGTGCGAATCCGCAGCTGTATCCCCATGACCTGGGAAATGTTTGGCATTTGCCAATACACCCACTCCTTGCATGCCTTTTACAAAAGCGATTGCTTTTTCCGTTACTCGAAATTTATTTTCCCCAAAAGATCGATTTCCAATAATTGGATTTTCCGGATTGGTATTGATGTCTACTACAGGTGCAAAATTGATATGAATGCCTAGACGCTTGCAATGAATTCCCACACGTTTTCCAAATTGCTCGATGAGCTGGCTGTTTTCAACTGCACCCAAAGTCATGTTCCAAGGATATCGAAATGTGTTTTTCAAACGCATGTCCAATCCCCATTCCCCATCAAAACCTATGAGCAATGGAATCTCGGCTTTTTTTTGGTAAAAATTGTTCAATACTGCCTGCCTCTCAGGAGTTCCCTGCATAAAAATCAACCCACCTACATGATGCTTTTTGACGAGCGATGCTATTTCTTTCTGATGCCTTTTCCCTTTATTTGAGTAGGCTTGTACCATAAACAACTGTCCGATTTTTTCATTCAAGGAAAGAGATTTCATCTTTGAAGTCACCCATTCTTTTTGAGCGATTGTGTCCAAAGCCAATAAAGGATCTGACTGTTGCGCATGTGTGACTTGAAAAATGAAAAGCAAAAAAAGTAAAATCCCTTTTTTTAAATCATTTCGTTTTTTAGAAATATTGTGATTTCTCCGACTACAAATCGTATCTTTTTTCATGCGAAATTTGTGTTTTTATCTCTAATTCAAAAAGCGTTGATGCCAACTATCTTTGGCAGGAACCTCCCATTTTTGGGCAAGGTCGCCTTTTGTCTGAACCATATTATTAAACACAATTGTTTCCGAAGTAATTTTCCCTGCTTTGACAAAATTTTGAAACGCTGCAAGAGAAACAATATTGATATTTTGTCCGTCTTTGAAAGAAACATTCAGTTTGTTCATCAAATCCGCAGAAATTACATTTTCTAATTTTTGCACAAAGCGAACTGAAGCATCAATAGAACACCCAGAAACATTGGTGAAAGATTCGTCAACAGCTAAAATCAAGAATTGATTGTATTTGATTTCAAAACCACCCTTTACCTGATCCCCATGACGCGTCCAAGCCTCCATAAATTCTCCCGCTTCTGCGCTTATTATTTTCATTTCTTCTGTGGAAAATTCACGGTCGGATTGATAAATCCAAACTCTTGAATTTTCTGGTAATGTATTGTAATCTACTAACATATTTTTTATTTTCTAAGAATCTCTAGTGAACTCTACCCTGTGTTATTTGCCATTTTACTTTCTCGGACAAATTTCGTAAATTATTGTTTTTCAATCGACTACTACATCTCATAGCAGTACCGCTTTGTCCCATAGCCATTTCTAAAATTTAGTATTCAAACTACGCAGTTTGATCTGTGTGAGTACTTTTTTTGTAAAAAGCGGAAAATCGGCATTTTGAATCCAGGCATAATATCCAGGGTTTTCTGCCAAAACGTCTGTTACCTTTCTGCCTTTGTATTTACCAAAAGTAAAACATTCCGCGTCGTCTTCGTTGAATTGAATAAAACCCGCAAAATCTGCTCTTTTATGGTGTGAAGAGTAGGCACTTAAACTTTGGACGTCGTTTTCCAAATCATCGTATTTTTCCAACTGTGCCAATAAAATCTCATAGGTAGCTAAGGTATCTGCTTCTGCGGAATGGGCATTTTCTAAATCTTTATCGCAATAAAATTTGTATCCTGCGCTCAAAGTTCGCTGTTCTTTTTTATGAAAAATAACCTGGACATCAACAGCTACTCTATTTTTCATGTCAAAATCCACACCGACACGCAGCAATTCTTCCGCCAAAAGAGGTATGTCAAACCGATTGGAATTGAACCCTGCCAAATCACAGCCTTTGATCATCTCTTGTATTTTAGAAGACAATTCTTTGAAAGTTGGTTCCGTTACCACTCTTTCGTTCGTAATCCCATGAATATCAGAAGATTCTTTGGGGATTTCCATTTCTGGATTGACCAACCAAGTTTTGCTTTCTTTGTTTCCGTTCGGAAAAACTTTTAAAATAGAAATTTCTACAATTCTATCTTTCGCTATGTTGATACCTGTTGTTTCTAAATCGAAAAAAACAAGCGGTTTTTTCAAGTTCAATTTCATACAAATCTGTTTCTTTTAATTTACGCTCAATTTCACTAAGTGTTGCAGCTAAAAAACAATTCTTTTCCTTTTTCAGAATACATGTTCCTTTCACTTTCCAACGGTAAAGATAGTATTTCTTCCTTGTTAATTTTTATTTTCACAGTGCAATTCTGTTTGAAAGATCTGCAATCCACAAAGAAAAAAATTGACGGCTTTCTTTTCATTAAAATTTTCAATGTTTCCCTCTTAAAATCTTGAAATCTTGGTTATCTTTGCTACCTTAAATTTTGATACATGATTCAGATCACTTTACCTGATGGAAGCGTAAGAGCATACGAAAAAAATAGCACACCCATGGAGGTGGCTATGAGTATTAGTCACGGATTGGCAAGAAATGTTATTTCTGCAGATTTTAATGGGACAACCGTTGAAACCAAAACACCTTTGACCACGGACGGTAATTTGACCTTATTTACTTTTGAACAACCTGAAGGGAAAAAAGCCTTTTGGCATTCTTCCGCCCACGTATTGGCGCAGGCTGTCCAAGAACTATACCCAGGCGTAAAATTGACTATTGGACCTGCAATAGACAATGGATTTTATTACGATTTGGATTTGGGTGAACAAAGTATTTCGGAAAATGACTTTCCCAGCATCGAAAAGAAATTTCTTGAATTGGCTCGCGGAAAGCACGAATTTAACATGCGAAGTGTCTCCAAAGCAGCTGCTTTGAACAAATACAAAGAGGAAGGAAATGAATTCAAAGTTGAATTAATTGAAAACCTTACAGACGGAGACATCACGTTTTGTGATCACGATAACTTTACGGACTTGTGCCGTGGAGGTCATATCCCAAACACGGGAATCATCAAAGCTATCAAAGTCATGAGTGCAGCAGGTGCTTATTGGAGAGGTGATGAGAAAAACAAACAATTGACCCGCTTGTACGGGGTTTCTTTCCCGAAACAGAAAATGTTGACCGAATATTTGGCTGTTTTAGAGGAAGCAAAAAAACGAGATCATCGCAAACTAGGAAAAGAACTTGAACTATTTACATTTTCTCAGAAAGTGGGACAAGGACTCCCTTTATGGCTTCCAAAAGGTGCTGCGCTCAGAGAACGTTTGGAACAATTTCTAAAGAAGGCTCAAAAGAAGGCAGGTTACGAAATGGTGATGACGCCGCATATTGGACAAAAAGAATTGTATGTAACCTCAGGACATTATGAAAAATATGGAGAAGATAGTTTTCAACCTATCAAAACTCCAAAAATGGATGAGGAATTTTTATTGAAACCTATGAACTGTCCGCATCACTGTGAAATATACAATCACAAACCCTTTTCCTACAAAGACTTGCCAAAACGTTATGCAGAATTTGGAACAGTTTATCGCTATGAACAAAGTGGTGAGCTACATGGGATGACTCGTGTTCGCAGCTTTACACAAGACGATGCACATATTTTCTGTACTCCTGAACAATTAGCGCAAGAATTCAAAGATGTGATTGATTTGGTTTTATACGTATTCAAATCCTTAGGTTTTGAAGATTTTACGGCACAAATTTCTTTGCGTGATCCTGAAAACAAAACAAAATACATCGGTTCCGATGAAAATTGGGACAAAGCAGAACAAGCGATCATCAATGCCAGCAAAGAAAAAGGTCTCAAGACGGTAGTTGAATATGGTGAGGCTGCGTTTTATGGACCAAAGTTAGACTTTATGGTCAAAGATGCTTTGGGAAGAAGCTGGCAACTAGGAACGATTCAAGTAGATTATAATTTACCAGAGCGATTTGACTTAACCTATAAAGGATCGGACAATTTAGAACACAGACCTGTGATGATTCATCGCGCTCCATTTGGATCTATGGAGAGATTTATTGCAGTATTATTAGAGCATACAGGAGGAAATTTCCCACTTTGGTTGATGCCAGAACAAGTTATTGTTCTGCCAATCAGTGACAAATATCAAAAATATGCGAAAAAAGTTTCAGAACTCCTAGAAAATTCCGAAATTCGCGGGCTGATTGATTCTAGAAGCGAAAAAACTGGAAGAAAAATTAGAGATGCTGAAATGAGTAAGATCCCTTACATGATTATTGTGGGTGAAAAAGAAGAGAGCGAAGGCACGGTATCCGTAAGAAAACATGGAGAAGGAGACATTGGATCCTTCGGTATTAAAGCCTTTATCCAATTCATACAAAAAGAAATAAACAGTACGTTGGTACAATTTTAAATAACCCCTGCAAAAGCAGGTTTAAATTTTTTAGTCATAGCAATACGTAGAAACAGAGCGCCGAGAAGGCCTTGGAGAGTGCAAAACGAAGACCAACACAGAATAAACGGAAGAATTCGAGACGTTGACGAAGTGAGATTGGTAGGTGACAATGTTGAAATTGGTGTTTATCCAATCAGAAAGGCCATGGATATTGCCAAAGAACAAGAATTGGATTTGGTAGAAATTTCTCCAAAAGCAGTTCCTCCTGTTTGTAAAGTAATTGATTATAAAAAATTCTTGTACGAACAGAAAAAAAGAGAAAAAGCCTTGAAATCGAAAGCAACCAAAGTAACGGTAAAAGAAATTCGGTTTGGCCCACAGACAGACGAACACGATTACGAATTCAAAAAGAAACACGCGATCAAGTTCTTGAAAGAAGGAGCAAAACTAAAAGCTTTTGTTTTCTTCAAAGGACGTTCTATCATATTCAAAGACCAGGGACAAATTTTATTGTTAAGATTGGCACAAGAATTAGAAGAGTACGGAAAAGTAGAACAGATGCCAAAACTCGAAGGAAAGAGAATGATCATGTTCATTGCTCCAAAGAAAAAATAAACTCATTTGAATGCTACTGTTTTCAGTATTTGCTTTTTGACAATACGAAAAACAAAGCGTTCAAAAAACAACTATAAGTAAGAATAAATTAAACAGAGGAAAGATGCCTAAATTAAAAACAAAATCTAGTGCCAAGAAACGATTCAAAGTGACTGGTTCTGGAAAATTAAAAAGAAAGCATGCTTTTAAGAGTCACATTTTGACAAAAAAATCTAAAAAGCGCAAATTAAAGCTAACACACGACGGTTTGGTACACAAAGCGGATGAAGCTAGCATCAAACAACAATTGAACTTAAAATAATCTTTTAAGTTCATAGGTAATTAATATTAACCTTGGAGTAGCGCCTGTAAAGAGTTTTGAATGCTGAGTTGCGAATTTTAAGTCTTTTCTATCAAAATTTAAAGGACAAACTCAAAACGAAAAAACCGCCTACTACAAAAAAACATTGACATTATGCCAAGATCAGTAAATTCAGTAGCCTCAAGAAAAAGAAGAAAAAAAATCTTGAAGGCGGCAAAAGGTTACTTCGGACGTCGTAAAAACGTTTACACAGTAGCAAAAAATGCGGTAGAAAAAGCGATGAGCTATGCTTACCGTGACCGTAAAAACAACAAAAGAAACTTCCGCGCATTGTGGATCCAACGTATCAACGCTGGCGCTCGTGCTCACGGAATGTCTTACTCTCAATTTATGGGGAAAGTCAAAGCTAACAATATCGATTTGAACCGTAAGGTGCTCGCTGATTTAGCAATGAACAACCCTGAAGCTTTTAAGGCGATTGTTGCCAAAGTAAAATAAATTATTAAATCTTTCTTACTTATAAAAAACCTCAGACAGCTGTTTGAGGTTTTTTAGTTTTGACCCCGGTGAAAACAAAAAAATCCTGAGCAGAAACTCAGGATTTTTTATTTTTTGATTTGACTCGTTAATTACCTTTTGCGTGATCTGCTAAAAAAGTTGCCAAGCCACTTTCCGTCAATGGGTGCTTTAACAAACCTGTGATAGACGACAAAGGTCCGGTCATTACATCCGCACCAATTTTAGCACAATTTACGACGTGCATCGTGTGACGTACAGAAGCTGCTAAGATTTGTGTACCAAATTCATAATTGTCATAAACCAATCGAATTTCTTCAATCAAATTCAGTCCATCTGTAGAAATATCGTCCAAACGTCCCAAGAAAGGCGATACATAGGTCGCACCTGCTTTGGCAGCCAACAAAGCTTGCCCAACAGAAAACACCAAAGTTACATTGGTCTTTATCCCTTTGTCTGAAAAATATTTACACGCCTTTATACCCGCAGCAATCATTGGTAACTTTACCACGATCTGTGGGTTCAGTGCAGCCAATGCTTCTCCTTGCTGAACCATACCTTCATAATCTGTCGCAATTACTTCTGCAGAAACATCTCCATCAACCGACTCGCAAATAGCACGGTAGTGTTCTAAAATATGCTCTTCTCCAGTAATTCCTTCTTTTGCCATCAACGAAGGATTGGTAGTTACACCGTCTAAAATCCCCAAAGCCTGTGCTTCTTTAATCTGCTCTAAATTAGCTGTATCTATAAAAAATTTCATCTGTATTTTGAATTACATTAAGTTGATTTCAAAGTTACATTTTTATAAGAGAAAAAGTAACAAAAAGGCACAAAAAAAGGCAAGCTACCTACATCACACTGCTACGACCGTGTACCCTTGCTGCGTTCCCGCCCTGGGGGGTTCCAAAGGAGCTAGTTGTGTAGGACTTGCCAAGCGCAAATTTACAACCCTTTTTCAGTTTTTGCAATGTTTTTACCTATAAATACGCGTGTTTTCTCAAAGCGCTCTCTTCGAATAAATTGGCGCTGTACAAATTAAACTAGAACGGTTAAAATCCTTATTAACACCTCCGAATAGTACGTATTCCTCAAATAGGATTTGTATCTTTGTGAGATTAAAATTTATTTTTTTGCGCTATTTCATAGAGTTATCATACAAAGGAAAAAACTACCACGGATGGCAAATACAGCCCGACGCAGTATCTGTGCAAGAAAAAGTAAACGAAGCTTTGTCTAAAATACTTGGCACCTCCGTTCTTGTCGCTGGTGCTGGAAGAACAGACACTGGTGTGCATGCCTCACAAATGTTTGTGCACTTGGACACAGCCACAATAATTGACACAGCGTCTTATGTGTATAAAATAAATGCAGTGCTCCCGAACGATATCGTCGTACATACTATCTACAAAGTTGCACCGGACGCACATGCAAGATTTCACGCAACAAGTCGAAGCTATGTTTATCAAATTTACTTGGGGAGAAATGTGTTTCTAACAGATACTACATGGCAACTACACCAGCAAAAATTGGACATTGAGCAAATGAACAGGGCAGCCAAAATATTGTTAGAACACACCAATTTCAAATGTTTTTCTCGATCCAAAACGGAAGTAAAAACATACGATTGTGACATCATGAAAGCCGTATGGACGCTTGAGGGAAACCTCTTGCAATTTCATATCACTGCCAATCGTTTTTTGCGCAACATGGTTCGCGCTATTGTAGGCACATTGGTTGCTGTTGGAAAAGGAAAATGTACTATAGAGGATTTTATTCAAATCCTCGAAAGCAGAAACAGAAGCAATGCTGGAACATCTGCGCCTGCGAAAGGACTGACACTAACAACCATTGAATATCCAGAAACCATCAAATATGCGGAATAAAAAAACAACCAACGTTTTCGATATACACATATTCAAACGCCTCATGGGGCACGCAAAAATGTATAAAACTCATTTCGCTACTGCCACATTTACTGCTATCTCATTGGCTCTTATTACCGCATTTCGACCTTATTTGATTATTCAAACTGTGGACAATTACATCCAAACAAAAGATGCAGAAGGCTTGCTAGAATACACCTTATTCATCTTCAGTGTTTTGATCGTTGAAGTATTGTTGCATCTCAGCTTCATTTACATCGCCAATTGGCTAGGGCAACATATTATCAAAGACATTCGAACTCAACTTTTCGACCACGTCATTCGATTCAAAATGTCGTATTTCGACAAATCATCCGTAGGACAAATGGTCACAAGAGTAGTCTCTGATGTAGAAACCATTGCTCAATTTTTTGGACAAGGATTGTTTATGATTGTAAGTGACATCTTAAAAATGTTTGTCATAGCTACCTGTATGCTCTATATCGATTGGAAACTGGCGTTGATCTCATTTGCCGTGCTCCCTATTTTGATTTATGCTACCAAAATTTTTCAAAAATCCATCAAAGTAGCGTTCCAACAAGTAAGAACTCAAGTCGCAAATTTAAACGGTTTTGTCCAAGAGCGTGTTACAGGTATGAAAATTGTGCAACTTTTTGGTCGAGAAAAAATTGAATACAACAAATTTGTAGAAATCAATGAAACCCATAAAAAAGCACACATAAAAACCGTTTGGTACTTTTCGATTTTTTATCCGATTGCAGAAATTCTATCTTCTGTAGCGGTTGGATTGATTGTGTGGTACGGAGGCGTCCAAGCTGCATTTGAAGGATCTGTCACTACCGGGGAAGTTGTGGGATTCATCATGATGTCCGAAATGCTTTTCCGACCCTTGCGTCAAATTGCGGATAAATTCACCACTTTACAAATGGGAATGGTTGCCGGTGATCGTGTTTTTGAAATCATGGATACCCATGAAAGCATTTCCAAAGAAGGGAATATTCACCTCAAAGAATTGACAGGAAGCATCCAATTTAAAGATGTTTATTTCAGCTATATCAAAGGAGAAACCGTTTTGAAGGGAATCTCATTAGACGTGTCCCCTGGAGAAACCGTTGCTATTGTTGGTGCTACTGGTGCAGGAAAATCGACCATCATCAATTTGATCAACCGTTTCTACGAAATAGATTCTGGACACATTTCTATTGACAACGAAAGTATTGAAAATTACACCTTGAGTTCCCTGCGGAAGCATGTCGCCGTTGTTTTACAAGACGTCTTTTTGTTTTCAGACAGTATCTATAACAACATCACTTTAAAAAATAAAAACATCTCACTTAAAACAGTCCAGGAGGCTGCTAAGAAAATAGGAATTCACGACTTTATCATGAGTCTTCCAAACGACTACCACTACAACGTCAAAGAAAGAGGCAGCATGCTTTCTTCTGGCCAGCGCCAGTTGATCGCTTTTTTAAGAGCTTATGTCAGCAATCCTTCAATTTTAATTTTAGACGAAGCAACATCGTCTGTAGATTCACATTCCGAACAAATGATTCAGTACGCAACCGATACCATTACGAAAAATAGAACCTCTATTATCATTGCACACCGTTTGGCGACTATCAAAAAAGCGGACAAAATTATTGTCATGGACAAAGGCCTCGTTGTAGAGCAAGGAAATCACCCTCAATTGTTGGAAAAAGAAAATGGATTCTATAAAAATTTGTTTGAAAAACAATTCAGTGAAGCCTCTGTATTGTTATAAAATTTATTCAGGAAATTATTCTCCTTCAGCCGTTCCTTGCGAGTCATGACTATGTAAGCATTCCTTTGATTTTTTCAATCAAGTCTTCCGTTGATTCAAAAAATTCAAAATCGCCATCTTTGATCAAAGAAATTTTCCCTGTTTCTTCCGAAACCAGCAAACAAATACAATCTGTACGCTCTGTTGCCCCGATAGCTGCTCTATGACGTAATCCAAAACGATTCGGTAACTTTTTGTCAGACAAGGGAAGAACGACACGCGTAGCAGTTATATAATTGTCTTTTATAATGGTAGCTCCATCATGTAGTGGACTGTTTTTATAAAAAATACTCTCCAACAAAGGCTCGTTGACTTCTGCATTCATGGTATCTCCATTTTGCTTTGCAAAATCAAGACTATTGTTTCGCTCTATCGCAATCAGCGCACCTGTTTTTGTAAGGGACATTTTTACGCAAGCCGCCACGATGCTTTCCACATCAACGTCATTGGCTATTTCTGTTTTTAAAAAACGCAACTGTTTGATAAAGCTTCGCCTAGAAGAAATATTTGCAGAGCCTAGCATCAATAAAAACTTTCTCAATTCAGGGTGAAAAATAATCAACAAAGCAATGGCTCCTCCTCCCACGAGAACTTCTAAAATACCACTTAGCATCTCCATTTTGAGTACCTGTGTTACTTTGTAAATTAAAAAAACAATGGTAATTCCAATAAAAATATTTATGGCTACAGTTCCTTTCAGTAATTTGTAAACATAATACAACAGCACTCCTACAAGCGCAATGTCTAAAATATCTAAAAAAGTAAAGTCTAAAAAATCCAAATAAAACGGTGTTTGTGTAAAAGTAACAATTAATATTTTGTTTTCTGTAGTGTCCAGAAGGATTTACTTTTTGAATTCTTCAGGAATTTCACATACCGGAATGGGATTCATTTTATGCTGATTCGCGTTGTTTAGTTGTAAAAATATTTCGTAAACTTCTTTTTCTCTACCACCCAAATCGTCCAAAGAAACCCCTTGATCTTTTTGTAGCATCGCTATTTCCAACTCGTCATAAGAAGCACCTAATTGCTCTTCATCTGTTCTACTATCGCCAAAAAGTCCGTCTGTAGGAGCTGCAGATTGGATCGCAGATGGCACGCCTAAAAAAGCACCGATTTGAAACACTTCTGATTTTACCAAATCAGCAATCGGACTCAAATCTACACCACCATCTCCGTATTTCGTGTAGAAACCAACGCCAAAATCCTCGACCTTATTTCCTGTTCCTGCTACCAAACAAGAATGAATCCCTGCAAGGTAATACAAAGAAGTCATTCGCAACCGTGCTCTTGTATTTGCCAAGGCTAAATTTTTAACAGCCTCTGAAGAACTCTCAGAAAAAGATGCTTGAAATAAATCAAATGTATCTGTAAGATTTACTCGAACCGAACCTACATTTGAATACTTTTCTTTCAATTTAACGATGTGCTCTTGTGCTCTACTAACTTGATTTTCTGCTTGATGAATAGGCATTTCTACACAGATCGTTTTCAATCCTGTTTCTGCACACAAGGTAGAAGTAACGGCAGAATCAATGCCTCCTGAGACACCGACAACAAATCCTTTCACACCTGCCTTATTGGCGTAATCTTTCAACCATTGAACGATATGTATCACTACTTTTTCTGAATGTATCATCTGCAATATTTTAGTATTTTTGACAGACACAAAAATAAACAAATTCACGCTCAATAAATACATCTCTTAGACGTTTCCTAAAAAAAGTGTTACATTTCAATAGATTTCTTGACACATCATGAAAAACCATCTTATCCTTTTCAGTTTTCTTTTTTTATATCTTTCTTGCAAACAGGCCGAAGAAACTGCAATACCTCCTTTAAAAACAACCCCTGAATTTATTGATTTCCACCAACAGTTTTACCATTCAAACAACCCTGAATTTGAAAAACTAAAAAAGAAATACCCTTATTTATTTCCCATTGCAACAGCGGACAGTATTTGGCGTAAAAAACAAAAAAACACGGAAGACTTACTCCTACTGAAAAAAGTAGACAGTGTTTTTGGAAATTTCAAAAATGAACAAAAAGAGTTGACAGAACTCTTCAAACATCTCCACTATTATTTTCCTGAATTCAATCCCCCAAAAACTTTTACCCTCATCACCAACTTGGATTACGAGCATGCTGTCACTTATAAAGACTCGCTCTTATTTCTTTCCTTGGACATGTATCTAGGTAGAAACTCTGAAGTATACCAAAGTTTTCCAAAGTATATTTCCTCGAACTACACAAAAAAACAACTCCCCTTAGATGTCGCTGCGCAAATCACAGCCCAACTATTGCCACCTAGAAGAGAAAACACTTTCTTGGAAAAAATACTGTATCACGGAAAAAAAATGCACGTTTTAAAAAACCTTCTTCCCTCTTATTCAGAACAGGAACTGATGGGTTATACAAAACAAAAGTACAATTGGATAGTCGCCAACGAGTCCCTTATATGGGCTTATTTTATTGAAAACGAATTGCTCTTCAGTGCGGATCACAAATTGGATCAAAGATTCAACCAACAAGCCCCATTTTCTAAGTTTTATTTAGATATTGACAAACAAACCCCTGATAGGGTAGGTGTCTGGATGGGATGGAAAATTGTAAAATCGTACCTCAAACATTCCAATAAGGACCTGTCAGCACTCTTACAACTCGATGCGCAGCAATTGTTTCGAAACTCCAAATACAAACCACAAAAATAAAACAATTGTTGGTTTCTCTTCTTTGACACACTTCTACTCTCTTTCAAGACTTATTTAGACTGACTTTGTGGAATTTCAAATATTGTTGGAGTACTTTAATTTTGTTT
>ENA-UZWV01007052-UZWV01007052.1-metagenome-genome-assembly--contig:-Day-3-1m-contig-7052_pt1 | contig 35463 bp, 24 predicted proteins | sample MGYA00260342_ERZ794902 | MGnify/ENA metagenome assembly ERZ794902
CCAAACTCGCGAGCATTGTAGTTGCAGGTAGCAACCACCCCCCTACGATCAGCCTTCCCTCCGATAGCGATAGGTAACGGTCGTAGAGATGGATCGTCCCTAATTTCAACAGATGCGTAGAAGCTGTCCGCGTCAACGTGGACTATTTTTCGCACTTTATTAGTGCTTAACTTTTCCCCTTCCGAGCTGCTAATTCTAAATCCTCTTGTAAGATCTCAGTAATTACAAAGAAACGATCCATTAATTTTTTTGCCTCAGCCAACCGCGTGGTATTTAAAATTTGATACTTAGTATGCTTAATTTCATTTTTTCATAGTTCCTACGCTGGCGACTAAGAGTATTTGATCATAAATTTTACCCATTTGGGTGATTTCATTGAAGGCAAGTGCGATATAGCGGTCAAGCGAGTCAATGTCTTTATAGCCAGTCCATTGCTGCAGATCCATCTTTAACTTCGAAGTCAACAGCAATGCTTTTCTGAACGCATCTTGATTTCCAGATCATACTGCTCGATAGCTATAATGAACTTTTGCGTAATGTATGCGTGTTTCCAAAGATACGGGGCATAGGAATCATCAGCAATACCCACTCTCGTTGCTATAGCAGTAAGCCGTTGATTAACGGCCGTATCACTATTGCTGCTGACGATCATTGGCAGATCGCTATCATTGATAAAAATCTGACTAGCGAAGATACCTTTATGTGGGGTAATGACTGTCCACTGGGTCCTCAGGGATTTAATGGCTCTTATATCAAGATGATTGATCCACCACGGACTGTTCAGCTTACCGCTCGTATGATTTTCTAAGTAAAGCATTAGTTATAAAATGAAAAATCCGCGGCCCAGGCCGCGGATTTTTTTTCACCTAAATGCTGTGTAGGTGGTGACTAAGCAATAGGTTGTTTTTTCAGTCGTTATATTACTCAAGATCAAACAGCGCACTTCTCAGGGCACCGTAATGACTTTCTCGAGCATGTTTAGATAATCCAGCATCAGGGGCAATAAATTCAAATCCATGAAAGCCTCCCTCAAAAACTTTGAACTGAGTACTCACTCCAGCCGCAGCGAGACGCTGAGCATAGTCTCGATTTTCATCGACAAAGGCATCCACTGAACCCACCGCAATATAGGCCGGAGGCAAACCAGTAAGGCTTGTTGCCCGACTGGCGGCAGCATACTCAGATACCTCTATGTAAGTCTCTTGTTCAGAGGTTTTATCGCGATGCAGATAATGTTGCCAGGCAATCAAATTAGAATTCCGATTCCACACGCGTTTGTCAGTAATCATATGGCTCGAGGCTGTAACACAGCGGTCATCGATCATCGGGCACAGCAGAAATTGGAAAGCCAGCTGTATATCCGTTGTATCTCTGGCATGCAACGCCAGACCAGCTGCCAAACCAGCACCGGCGCTGATACCACCAATGGCAATGCGCGCCGGATCTACTAACAGCTTACCTGTATTATCCGCTAGCCATTGCAAGGCGGTGCTAGCATCATTTAAAGCCGCTGGAAAAGGATGCTCTGGCGCCAGACGATAGTCTATTGAAATAATTACCGAGTTAACTTCAAGGGCCATTTGACGAACCATGTGGTCATCAGCTTCCATTGAGCCCAGACAATAACCGCCGCCGTGAATCCACAGCAGTGCTGGCAGCGGCTCTAACTGGTCTTCTGGCCGATAAACACGCACCCATACCTCTGGGCCATTGGCCTGTTGCAGCCAATAGTCCTCGGATTCAATACCCTCTATTTGTGGAAGATCCCCGACCATCTTGGCGCGCATCTGCGCACCCATCTCTCTGGTTTTGACAAGGTCTGTCCAGATATCCAACTCGGGAAATTTCTCAAGAGTTGCGGCTAGCTCAGTATCGACTAATTGTATATTCATATCATTTGCTTACCTTGATTAAGTTGTAAAACTACTATTTAGTGGCGGAAGAGGTAGGAGTCGAACCCACCAGGCACCTCAATGGCACCTCACTGGTTTTGAAGACCAGGCACCCCACCGGGGGCATCGCTCTTCCAAATCTTATGTCAACCTGAACATCCTTTCGGGCACTGTTGTATCAATTACTGCTCTACTCTGCCCATGACGTCTGGTAAAGCCTATCTGATCAAAGTACTCCAGCAGTTCCACCGATGAATTACGCCCCAGCTGCAGATGGTTTTTAATATCCGCAACGGAAAATCTCGGCAGGTCGACAGCAACTTGATTAACTCCATGCGCAAATCGGCTAAGCTGCTCAAAAAGTACAAAACGTTTGCTACCCAGCTTAAATAGTCGCCCCTCCGCAACCGCTCTGTGCAATGCAGCATCGAGAGTCTTAGGGTCTATTTGCAGCACATTTTGCAAATCTGCCAGCGTGGGTATCTGACGAGTATATTGACTTAGGGCCTGCTCTATAAGCTGCCATTGCTGTCTCTCTTCGGCACAGCGCTGAGATTTAAAGCCCCTTATGCTGATACAGCCATTGGCTCTACGCAGCAGGTCTCTCTCTATCAGGTTGTCGAGTACGCTCCAATAAAGGCGACTATCCAAGATAGGCTGCAGGCCCGCCAATAGAGCGCTAGTCTGTATACCTTCAGCACTGGGATTCTCCCTATGCCAGCACTGTACATAATCGATAATGGTTTTTTCTGCGTTTGCCCAGTATTCCCTTGCTACCAAATACTCCTGTCCCTGCAAAGAAAATGCCTTAGTTTTATCCAGCAGATCAGCCTGGTGTAGTTCGGCGTCTAAATCTGCATTCTGTAAATTACAAACCTGCTTAAATAAGCTGAGATTTACTGGGCACTGTTGATCGATTAGCAGCTTGTGAAGCGTTTCTTGGTAGGTAGGCAATTCCATCGCCTGCAAATAATTCTTGCTGGTTTTATTTAGACTGGGACTGTATTCAGCATAGGGGTCCAACACTATGCCACCCCCCAATGTGGTCGACTCGCTGCTATCGCGCAGGATAAATCTATCGCCTCCGCAGCAGCTAATTGGGCTATCAATAATAAGCTGCGCCAACACTCGGCTGCCTGCGCTCAATTCGCTGCCATCGGTTTGGCGCTCCAACAGATACAGCTTGGCAGATTGTAATTTGGCGCCAATATAGAGCTTTACCGGACACAGATGCTTAACCTTAAAGGAGAGCCGATCGGACATTTCCAGCCTGACATTAATACGACTAGAGACCGGAGCTTGGGCGCTGGCATGCAACCAATCACCACGACTTATCTGCGCCTTCTCAATGCCTGCCAATTGCAGCGCACAGCGCTGACCCACCTGGCCTGTTACAGTCTTTTCATTTTGAGAATGTATAGCTCGCACCCTGACTTCTCGATCTCCAGGCAGCAAAAACAATTTATCTCCCTCTGAGACTGCACCTGACATAGCCGTACCAGTGACCACAAGTCCAATGCCATTAAGTAAAAAACTACGGTCAATAGATAAGCGAAAATATCCCTCCGGAGATTTAGCACTCTGCTCTACAGCCATCTGTAATAGGTAGCTTTTTAAATCATCGACTCCAGAGCCATCTATATTATTGACCTTGAAAACTGGCCATTGCATACCCATTGCCGACTGCAGTGCTTCAGTGACCTGCACTACTCGAGGAAGTTCCACCCTGTCGATGTGAGTAATAACAATTGCATACTGGCCAATGCCCAATAGCCGCAGCACCTCTAAGTGCTCCATGGTTTGTGGCATTAGACCCTCATGGGCGGCCACCACTATCAGTGCCAAATCAATACCGCTTACCCCGGCAATCATGGTATTGATAAAGCGACTATGGCCTGGGACATCAATAAGGCCAACTCTGGTATCAGTATCTGCATGCAGATAGGCATAACCCAGATTGATCGTCAGCCCGCGTCGCTTCTCTTCCTCGAGGCTATCGGTATCGACACCGGAGAGATGTTTTACAACAGAGGTTTTGCCATGATCAACATGACCGGCTGTTGCCACTAGCACGCGAGCAACTCTTTTAATTTACCGCTCTGTTCAACAAACTGAGCCTCACAATCAAGGCAACGTAAATCGAGTAGTAATTTTTTATCATTAATACGACCCACTACTGGACAGGGCAGCTGCCGAAAGGCATCGGACAGGGCTCGCAATTGCGCATCCCTGGTGGCGGTGATGGCCAGGCCAAAACTGGGAATATTCTGCACAGGCAGAGCGCCACTACCGATCTGACTCAGGCAGGCCTGAGGTGTCACTGTATAGGTACTGGGCAAGTTTTCTGCTAGCGCGGGCGCAAGCAGCAGCGCCTGCTTTTTAATATCACTGACATCTCGGGTCAGGTAGCGCAGGGTTGGCAGTTCTTCAGCTAACTTCTCTGGGTGACGGTAAAGCTTAAGCACCTCAGAAAGCGCGGCCAGGGTAATTTTGTCGAGGCGCAGCGCGCGCTTTAGGGGGTTGCTGCGAATCCGATCTATGAGATCCTTACGCCCTGCGATAATGCCACATTGGGGGCCACCCAATAACTTGTCGCCACTAAAGGTAACCACATCGGCGCCATGCTCGATGGCACTGCTCGTCACAGGTTCATGGGGGAGCCCATAGGCTGTAAAGTCAATTAAATTTCCGCTGCCCAGATCGACCACAAAAGGCAAACCTTGTTCTTGGGCCAGCGCAGCCAATTCAGGCTCATCAACCGCTGCGGTAAATCCCTCGACCGCATAGTTGCTAGTGTGCACCTTCATCAACAGTGCTGTACGAGGATTTATAGCCTGTTGATAGTCTTTGAGATGGGTTCGATTGGTGGTGCCCACTTCCACTAGAGTGCAGCCTGATCGCTGCATAATATCCGGGACTCGAAATGAGCCGCCGATCTCAACCAACTCACCGCGGGATACGGGTATTTCGGCATTCTCGGCGAGGGTATTTAATACCAGTAAAAGTGCGGCGGCATTATTGTTGACTACAGTGGCAGCCTCGGTGCCAATCAACTCACAGATCAATGCTTCAACATGGTCATCGCGCTCACCACGGCCGCCGCTGGCAAGGTTATACTCCAGGTTAGTAGGCATCGCTGCCACCTGGACCATAGCGTCGATTGCCTTCTGAGGAAGTACCGCTCGGCCTAGATTGGTGTGCAAGACAGTACCAGTAAGATTGATCACTGGCTTTAGACTCGAATCGTCCGCTGCCGCTAGCTTGCTTCGCACAGACTCAATAATAGATTCAACACTGACATCTAAATCAATCTCTGCGGCAAGATACTCCCGACGCCCCGCAAGTTCGGCACGAATAGCCTGACCGACTCTGCTGTTACCCCAATGCTGTAAAAGAGAGTCAGATATCCTTAAGACAGCATCGACAGAGGGCAACCTGCGTCGAATATCTATCTTATCTATGGTCTGAAGTTTCGGAATATCCATGCCGCCTTCCTATCAAACATTTAACTATTGAGACCAACAAGCTTAGTTTAAAGTGGAGATCTCATAAACCCTTAATTTTGCTACCAGGTATCTATAAAAGCGTGTTTTTTAGCAGTTCGCAATGGTACCGGAGGCAATCTTTTTAAACCCTCGGCGATCCAAGATCTTGTGTCAGCCGGATCAATAACATCATCTAACCCACCACCCACTGCTGCATTTACCGCCTTTGCAGACTCATACTCTGTCTCTACTTTTTCATTGAAAACTCTAAGTTTCTCCTCTGGATCCTCTATCTCCATAAGCTCTTTTCGATACCCAAGCTTAACAGCACCTTCGATATTCATTGCAGCAAATTCAGCAGTTGGCCAGGCAACTGTTGAGAAAGCCACAAGAGAGCTACCACCACACATAGCTTGAATACCCAAGCCATAAGCTTTTCGAACTACCACACCGAATAATGGTGTCGTTAAGTTAGCACCAGTATTAAACATTCTCGCCGAGTGTCGAACAAGAGCAGTTGCCTCGACTTCAGGTCCAACCATCAATCCAGGGCAATCCATTAAACTTAGAATAGGAATATCAAATGCATCGCAGAGTTTCAAAAATCGCGCGCCCTTATCAGCACCATCTGAATCAATAGCACCTGACAAGTGGTGTGGATTATTAGCAATGACACCCATTGGCTTTCCTTCAATTCTGATGAACGAAGTAATAATCCCGATACCAAATTTCTCTCTCACCTCAAGCACAGAATCAACATCTGCAATAGTTGAAATAACATCTCGCATGTCATAGAGACGAAGACGATTTTCTGGCACTACATGCCTCAGCAGCCTTTGGTCAGAAGACTCCCAACTATCTACAGAGCCTTGGAAATAAGATAGATATTTCTTAGCAACCGCAACTGCCTCTGCTTCATCCTCTACCAGAATATCAACCACTCCATTGGGCACCTGGAATGACATGGGGCCCACCTCTTCGGGTGTGTAGACACCCAGACCACCACCCTCGATCATTGCCGGGCCACCCATACCTATGGTGGAATCTTTGGTCGCTATAATGACATCGCAACAGGCCAGCAATACGGTATTGCCTGCAAAGCAACGCCCATGGTTAACGCCAATCATGGGGACCGCACCCGATAGCTTGGCAAACTGCGTAAATGTATGGGTATCGAAGGAGACACCAGGACCCAAATCATCGTCTCCCGGACGTCCCCCGCCACCCTCACTGAACAGTACCAAAGGCATACGAAATCTTAAGGCAAGCTCAAATAGTCGATCTTGTTTGTAGTGGTTTCTGCCGCCCTGAGTCCCTGCCAGCACTGTGTAATCGTAATGCACCACCATGGCCGAGGAGACCTCATCACCGAACAGGTCTGCGTTAATGGTAGCGGTTCCGCCAATCAATCCGTCCGCCGGAGTGCGCTGGCGCAATGTCTCCATATCATGGCGCTGATGCTGGCGGGCAACCACCAGGGGCCAGTACTCTTTAAAGGAGCCCTGATCGACCAATTCGGCAATATTTTCCCGGGCCATACGACCACCGCGCGCCCTTCTTTTTGCCACTGCCTCAGGTCTCTGTTCGTCCAGCGTATAGGCATGGCGATCAAAGTTTTCCTGCAAGTCGGGGCGAATATAATTCAGATCTAACTGCTCTTTATAAATCTCATCTCTCTCTGCTACTTCCGCTTCTTCAAGGAATAAAATTGGGTGCCCTTCCCGAACAACATGACCTACTTCCATCGTCACTTGGCGAACAACCGCATCGCACTCAGCGACAATTACATGCTCCATTTTCATCGCTTCGACTATTATCACTGCATCACCGGCTCTGACCTGCTCACCGACCCCAGCCTCAATGGCAACGATAGTGCCCTGAATGGGTGAGCAGACCGCCTGCAGGCCATCGGGTGTATCAATACTCCCTGGCTCATTTGCTGTCGCCTGTACCGATGCATTTTGATGAGTGAACAGGGCCAGAGGGTCGTTGGTGTTTACACGTGCACCGGCAAAACCATCATTGGCCTTGTCAGTGGGTGCTGAGGCCACAAAAAGGTCTGGACCCTGCCAGTCGGCGGTTAACTGATCGATCTGCTCCTCAACCCAGCGAGTGTGAATAGCACCATCGATAAAGTCGCGGTGAGAGACAATATTTTTAACAAAGGAAATATTATTCCTGACCCCCTCCAGATGAAATTCAGAGAGTGCTCTGATAGTTTTTCTGGCGGCATCTTCAAACTGCGCTGAGCGTTCGTGGACAATCACTTTGGTCAGCAGCGAATCAAACGCGGTGCTGGTGTTGTAACCGACATAGCCAAAGCCATCAGTCCGCACTCCGGGACCGTTGGGCGGTTCATATCTGGCTATGGTGCCAGAGCCTGGCATAACAGTGCCATCACTATTGATGGTTTCTAAATTGACCCTGGCCTGTATGGCAAACCCGGATATGCTCAGCGATGCCTTGGCATCCAGACCAAGCTCGGCCAGCGAAGACCCCAGAGCAATCTGGATCTGACCGCGCACCAGATCAAAACCTGTAACTTCCTCGGTCACTGTATGCTCTACCTGTAGCCGAGCATTGGCCTCGATAAAGACAAACTGATCATCTGCGGTTCTGTCGCTGGAATCACCAGTATTTGAGCCGCTGTCATCGACTAAAAACTCAAAGGTGCCGAGGCTTGTATACTGTTGCTGCTGAGCAAAACTCACCGCGGCACTAACAATCTTTTCCCGTAGACTGGCTGACAAATTCGGCGCCGGTGCAATTTCGACGACTTTTTGGTTGCGCCGCTGAACAGAGCATTCCCGCTCTCCAAAGTGAACGATATTACCCATCGAATCACCCAGTATTTGCACTTCAATATGTCTGGCTCGCGCCAAAAATTCTTCGACATAGACATCGCCAAGACCAAAGGCTGCCGTCGCTTCAGATTGGCATCGCTCAAAGGCTTCTTCAAGATCTTCTTTTTTATGCACTATACGAGTGCCGCGGCCACCACCACCGGCAACGGCTTTAATAATAATGGACCCATTAACAGTATCGAAAAATTCAGTCAGTTGCTCCAGGGTCACAGCATGATCCGTTCCCGCTAACACCGGCACACCGGCGTCAATCGCTGCTCGCCTTGCGGCACCTTTGTCACCGAATAGTTTTAGGTGTGCTTCACTGGGCCCTATAAAGGTAATTCCTGCCGCCACACAGCTTGCCGCCAGGTCTGCACGCTCAGATAAAAATCCGTATCCCGGGTGGATAGCATCACAGTTGGCTGCTTTGGCTGCCAGTATAATCTGCTCAATATCAAGGTAAGCCTGAGCGCCCGTGCCGGGGAGTAATACGGCTTCATTGGCAATCTTGGTGTGCAGGCTATTTTGGTCATCGCTCGAGTAAACGGCTACCGACCTGATACCCATATCCGCTGCGGCGCGTGCAATTCGGATTGATATCTCGCCCCGGTTGGCGATAAGTATTCCTTGAGACTGCATAAATTTCATCCCCGCTGATGGCCTTTAATTACCGTTAAAGGCCTTTAATTGTCGCCAATGGTTTGTCATAACCCTTTAGCGCTAGGCAAGTCGTGGTTTGTTACCAATGATGCCATCTTGATTTAATATTTCTAATTGGCTATCTGAGAGCCCCAAAAGCCCACCCAGTATCTGCTGGTTATGTTGCCCCAATGTCGGCGCTGGGGTCCTGACAGGAATCGCCTCCCTGCCCGGTCTCCATGGAGAACTGGGATGGGGCTGCTCACCCATAAAATCATGGGTAATAAATTGCATATAGCCACGAGCAAGCAGATGGGGGTCATCCATTAAGTCTGAGGCACTGTTAAGCGCAATGGCGGTCACACCGGCGGATTGCAGTTTATGCATCAATCCCCGGGCCTGCTGGGTCGCGGTCCAGTCAGTCAGAGACTGCTCTATATCTTCAAAACTAGCCCGTCGCTGGTCTGGGCTTAATTTATTAAACTGCTGGAGAGTCGGTATTTGCTCGGCGGCTGAATTCCACTGCTGTTCGGTTGCAACTTGGATCAGTATCCATTGCTCTTCGCCCTCGCAGGCAAAGACGGCATGAATAAAATAGTCCGGATGAAAATTTCCCTTACGCAAAGGTGGCTCATTATTAACCGACTGATGCACCACACCATGCACTGCATGGGGCAACAGGCACTCGACCTGACTAAGATCTACAAACTGGCCCTGGCCAGTTTTCTTTTTATGAAAAAGAGCCGTAAGCAGCGCAGCGCTGCCATAGAGACCGGCAATGGCATCACCAAAGGCAACATGCAGCATGGTCGGGGGTTGGTGCTCGCTGCCCTGCAAATGGGGCAACCCTGCCGACTGCTCAACGGTAGAACCATAGGCACGAAATTTAGCCCAAGGCCCTGTACCACCAAAGGCGGGCATGGACACCATCACCAATTGAGGGTTGACCTCTCTAAGCACCGGATAATTCAGTTTAAGTTTAGGTAGTACACCGCCAGAGTAGTTTTCAATCACGGCGTCTGCTTTAGCCACTAATCGCAGCAGTAGATCTCTGCCAACTTTCGATTCAAAGTCCAGAGTGACATCCAGTTTGTTGCGATTGAGATTAATAAACCGCACCTCTTTCTCGGCGCCATTATTGTCTACCCATTCTTGACTGGCCTCCCAGCTTCGAAACCAGTCAAAACGCGTGCAGCTCTCTATTTTAATAACGGTGGCACCTAAATCAGCTAGATTGCGTGTCGCCAACGGCCCAGCCCAGCCCATTGAAAGGTCGACAATCGTAATGCCCTCAAGTGGTCCTTGGGAGATAATAGAGTCCCCTTCTCCTTTGCTGTCGCACTGGCTCGTATCCAGTGAATCATTGGTAGATAGGCTCTCTGGATCCCAGCCCTGATTATCTGCTCCAAGATTGGCAGCATCTCCACCAAACAGTGGTGGTGTCTCTAAGAGCCTAAAGGGGCAGGAAGGGGCTTGAAAAGTATCACCATCGCAACTGTATTCACTAAAAGCCTGACGCTGAACATATTGATCAACCGTTAATAACTCTTCCATGGTTGGCACCCGCGCAAGTGGAATGCGCATGCCCTGCCCTCTGTAGAACAGATCCTCAGCACTGTGCTGTGACAGAGCCTCAAGAATGCGAGGCTCCAGTATTTCCACGTCCTCTAATCTGGCCATGCTGTGCTGATATTTGGGTTCAGAAGCAAAATCATCCAGCCCTAATAATTCACAAAAAGCGAACCATTGCGCAGGATTGAGTACAGTCACCCCCAGCCAGCCATCCTTGCAAGGCCATATACCCAGAGGATATGTAGGGGCAAATCGATTGATACCCATTCTTTGTGGCAGGGGTTCCTGATTAAAACTCATGGCCGCACCAATATCGGTAAGGCACATGTTAGCCTCCCAGATTGAGGCATCAAGACAAAAAGCCCTGGGCTTATCATCTCCCTTGAGGTGCTGGCCCAATAGATAGCCCGCCGCACCATTAAAAGCGCTTAAGCCACCTACAATTTGCGTCTGGTACCCCGTGGGAATAATTGGTGGACCCTGAGATTCGCCGACACCCTGCATCACCCCAGTGAGCGCATAAATCGACGCATCGGAGCCGTTAAAATCTGCATAGGGCCCATTCAATCCATACCAACTAATGGCACAGACATTAGCATCAAAATCATCCACTGATACGGATGGGGGTAAGGTCATTATATCCAGCAGCACCAAATCCGCAGCCGCAATGGCCGGATGACTCGTCAGCAGATCGTCGCAGCATACACTTTCTTTATTGGCGTGAAGATACGTATGAATCGCACTTGTGCCATTGTCTAATAAAGGCTCAATCCAGCGAGTAGAAAACCCCTGCGGTGGTTCCAGGTTGACTACCCTCGCCCCATAATCAGCAAATAGCTTACCGGCGTAGCCACTGGCAACTGTGCCGCCAATATCAACGACCAGAAGGTCCTGAAAGGGTGAATTTTTAATAGTATTCTGTGCAGTCACTTAAAACTCGCTGTGGTCTTTTATTGGGTCTTTTGCAGCTAAATACTGATGGTCTCACCGCTCATGCCATCGGATTCACTGCTGGCGAGAAAGACCGCTATATTGGCTATTTCCTCTGGCTGTAACAGTCTGCCAATGGGTATTTGCGCAAGAATTCGCTCGCGAAACTCCTCAGGCGGCATGCCTTGGGTCTCCATACGCTGTTCGACCCCTTTAATAAGATCGGTCTCGACAATGCCAGGGCAGATGGCATTAACATTTATGCCGTTCTTTGCATTCTCTAGCGCTACACAGCGGGTTAGGCCGACAATTGCATGCTTTGAAGTATTGTAGGCCGCCGAATTCATACTGCCCCGCAGACCAGCGACAGAGGCCACATTGATGACCTTCCCGCGACCTAACTTTTGCATATGCCTAATCGCCTGTTGAGTAAGCTGGAAAACCGAGTAGACATTAGTCTTCATCAGGTGATCAAACTCGTCCAAACCGTGATCAGTAAAAGGTTTTGCAATATGAATACCGGCATTGTTAACCAGTATATCCAGCTGTGGATGACGCTCCACGGCAAAAGCAAATAACGCTTCTATTGAATCTGGCGAACTAATATCTGTGGCCAGGCAGGCGATATCCACACCGTAGCCATCAAGTTCGGCCTTGGTTTTCACAAGCCCGGCTTCATTAAAGGCACTGAGAACTAAGTTTGCCCCTTGACTGGCAAATGACTTGGCAATGGCATATCCAATGCCGCGACTGGCACCGGTAATCAAAGCAGTTTTGTGCTTGAGTCGCTGGCCACCTATATCGTCTGGATTTTGCATTAAAGCCAGACTTCCAGATTATTCGCTCTGCCCATTTCACGAGATAGCCTTAAGTTGAGCACCTCGTCCATATGACAATCCCTCAGCAACTGGCGCACATCTTCTCTGTCCACCTCACTCAAGCTATCAAATTCCTTGTGCAGGCGATGCAGTAAGTAGAACCGAAATGGCTGAGCAACCGCATTGATCTCTATACCATCGATCTCAAAGGTGCAGCTCCCGACCTCACGCTCGGCAACAGTGCCGGCGGGTAAATCTTTATTTGCCTCTAGCCAGTGACTTACACAGTCATAAGCCGCCACACTTTCTGGAATAAAATCTATCGCGAAGTGTTTGAGTACATCAATGAGCGTTTCAGGAATCTCATCATTAGCGAGATAGTTGGTGCTTTTATCCGCAAACTCACCAATATCTGGCTCCGACCTATTCATCCTCTCTACCCAACGGAACAATCTGGGTGCATTAATTTGCATTAACGAAAGCGGCACAGGGTCTCTACCAAGATGCCCGTAAAGAGGGGCTATCATGCCAAAATCACCGATGCTGGGTTTATTTCCCAACAGATAGGGATAGATTGAAAAGTGTGCATTTAATTTTTTTAATGTCTTAAGATGCATGGTTTCAATAAGATCTTTGGTATTGGGCCTTACACCCCAAGCTGGCAAAACGGTACTTTTAATAAAGGCAATTCTATCTTTAGCGCCATCTTTTTCGGGATAAACGGTAGAAAAGTGAAAGGACAGAAACTCGCCCTCCTCTTCACCCTGATTAAATCGATAATGCATGCAAGGCCGCAACATACCCTCGGCACCGATCACATCAAATAGCAGGCTTAAAATTCGTTGCTTTGGTGTTTCGGGGGAAAATTGTCCACCATTGGTACTTTCGTAATGATCTATTATCGCAACACCATCACGGATAACATCACCATTGGGGAATTCGATAGTGGGTATCCCCCGTCGACCTCCAGCCTTTGGTAGCACTACGTCGTAAAAGTACGCTGAGGAGTGCGGCTCCTCTCTATAATCAATTTTAGACTTTATTAAATAGCTGCGTGCTCGCCCGGTATAGAGAGAAAATGCGCCTCCATACAATGTAATTGGATCCATCAAAATTTCCTTAATGACTGCGGTTTAGATTGAACCTCTAAAAACCAAATTTAATATTATATGGGACACTAAGCGCCTCCCAATCCTGGGATAGCGCAAAAGAAATCACTTTCAACCTGTACACTGACTGCAGAGTTTTGATGACCCGCTCCACCCCAGTTCGGCATCACCATCGAATATAATCCGACTCCGCCGGCGACCATCACCAGAATATGATGTGGGACTTTAAAGGCAGGATAAGTGCCCTCGGGGTTATCTCTAAAAGCGTTGCCAAATTCACCGCCATAACGAATATGATCGGCTTTTAACAGATGTGTCAGTTCCCAGAGCCTCTGCTGTATCGACTCTCTGCTATGACCAGATCGGGCCAACACATTTGCGTGCTTGGGGCCTAGACAAACCAGCGCCATTCCCGAGGCAAAAACAGCATTATTAGTAGCGATATTGGTCAGACCGACGGACAGGATTTTAAGGAGCTTCTCAGCATCCTCAGGGTCATCTGCATTGTCACTATAAAGACAGGAATGCGGCGCTTCACAGCCTAAAAGAGTGACTACACTATCGGATTTATCAAAACCCAGACTGGTATGCATGGGCGGAAAGGGTGATTCCTCTTCCGCCTCTGCCAAACAATAGGTGAATTTTCCGGGATGGCCATGGATTGCCATATCGGAAATGCCCGGCCTACCGCCGCCAATATTAATTAGACAGAGCCTGAGCGCTCGGCCAATACTGGCATTGGCTCGATGCCCTGGGCCCAGCGCGCCGTAACCTGATGCGACCGGCCCACAGGTCTCACGAGCTGGGCCATTAACAATAATCAATGGCGCAGTGCAGTGGGTCGTTGCCTGCAATTCTGCGAGATCAAACTCTGGCTTGGCCGCTGCTTTTACCGCAGCTATCACCAGTGGCATATAGTCAGACTTGCATCCTGCCATCACGGCTGCCGTGGCAACTTTTTCTACCGTGGCAATGCCCATACCTGGACCTAATTCACCGAGCACCATATCGCCATCTAACCCACTGGCGAGAATACAGCGAATAACCCGCTCCTGCGTGGGAATTACGACAGGCAGGCCATCTGTGCAACCCATATCATGGAGTTGCTCCAGCGCCATCTCTTCGTTTTCAGCGTCTAAAAAATCACTCATTGGCAAAACTATTCAATATTTCCTCAATAATGCTCGCAGCAATAATCTCGATTTTTGCCTCTCCCAAACCAGCAACAGGGTGTGGCAACTTAACTCTGGGAACATTTGGCATACCCAGTGACTTGGCGACAAAACTTCCCTGATCCCAAAAATCTTCAGTTATCAGTGACACCACCGGAAATCCTCGCTGAGCAATGTTATATCCGTCACGCACGGTGCCGGTAGTACAACTGCCTCAGTGTCCGTATGCCGCTACAGCAACGTCACACTGGGGGAAAATTTCATCGAGCATCTCATCATTAGCGGCAACGCCTGCATTATGTTTATTCCAAAAAAGCGTTTGAATCTTGGGTAACCTCTTCTCAAGCGCCAGACCCACCTTTTTGGTAAACAGTTCAGAGTCAGGGAAACCGTTGGCAAGTAATGCCACGGTGATGCCTTCACCGTCGTTGAGACGCACATCTCGGGATAAGTCATAAGACTGCTCCGGCGTTGCTACTACCCCTCTGGGATCAACAAATTTAATCATGTGAAATCCTTCAAAATGTCTTGAAATACTTACGTATAGTTAACTATATTTAAATGTAACATAAAAGTAAAGCACCTTTAAGGATGGGAAATAATCGCTCAGATACTCAGCGCAAATATTTGCCCTAGCCATCGAACTCAACATTTAACGAACGCACCCCTTGGCAAACGCAGCAATAGAAGCGATGGTGTCACGGGTTAATTCAGGTACCGCATCCGGCATGGCAATCTCTGGTACATGGTGGATACCTGCCACCGTTACCGATGTTGCCTCAACTCCCGCCGCTCGAAGGTTACGCGCATAGGTGATCCCATCATCTCTAATAAGGTCTAACTCATAATTGAGAATCATATGAGGAGGTAAACCCCGCAAACAATCCTCATTTGCATGGAAGGGCCAGGCCATAGGATTGGTCTCATGCTGATCCAATGGGTCATAAACCTTGGTCATAGCGCGAATCATTTCTAGAGACCCTTGATAATTTAGGTTTTCCCGCCACGACATTAAGCTAGGAGGCGCGCCTCCATAAAAACCCAAGATCATGGGTGCCATAGCATAGACACCGTCAATAGCATCAATCCAACCTTCGATATTTGCCTTTATAGCAGTTGCTACCGCCAAGTTTCCGCCGCCAGATTCTCCAATAACAATCAATGAGGAAATCCCTAGCTGATCCTTATTATCCCGAGCCCAGCGCACCGCTGCAGCACAGTCGTTCAGTCCATTAGGGAAAGGTTGATTCTCTGTCCGAAGAGTTTCGCTGCTAAACTCAACGCCAATCACTACTGTACCCATTTGGGCCAACGATTTACGCCATCTGACTGTTAGAGGGTTTTTAGCTGAATCAAATGACATACCGCCACCGTGCAAATGAACAATACATGGCATACTTTCTAGGCTGTGATTCGGTCTATCTATAAATAAATCAATTTCATTTCCAGCAGGTCCAGGAATCACCGTTTGCGAAGAATTAATATTGCTGAACAGCGGCATTTGAGCTTCAGCTGAGGCGTATTGACTGCACATAAGCCTGTGCATGTAACCAACAAAATTCAGGCTCTCTTGATAGCTAGGATCAGTGGTTAATGCTGGCGGCAACAAATCTTCTGATGGCGGGACCATAGAGGCAAAGGCTTGAAGGATTCGCGGATCTAGCCTGGGATCATCAAAAAGCGTCATCTCAGGATTACCCAGTCTTCCCGGCAATGTAACGTCAAGTTCAGCCATAGCATTATTCTTATTATCAGTTGGCATCATTAAATATACTTGGATAGCTGCTCAACAGCCAGATAGTTTACTCAGGGATACCAAAATCGGCACTGCCGCAATGACGGCTAGTAGCCGAAGCGGCAGACCAAATATGTACACAGAAGTCCAAAAAGAAAGCAGGCTCAGACACAGCTTTTAAATAGCTCTGCCTGAACCCCACTCGGTTAGCGCACACCGAAGAACTTGGTTATCTCAAAGCCTGCCTGGCGTGGCATGTTCCAGGTTCCCTGACGCCCATAGGTAGTTTGCAGCGCATACATACCAGTTACATGAGCTTCATCCGTAAGGTTACTAACGAAGAAGCGTGCCGCATAGTCTTCATCAGCGCTCACCCAATTGGCATTGAAGTTAACAATGGTATAGCCCTCTTGTGAGTCATCTACATTGTTGAACTCTCTAAAGTAGACTCGTGAACGATAAGCTCCATCCAAGCTGAGAGACAACTTAGAGCCTGAACTAAGTATTGTGTCGTAGGTAACGCCCAAAATAATACTGGTTTCAGGGGCATTATTCAGAGGATTACCAGCTATCTGAACTTTCACACCATTAAAGACAGACAAGTCCTCCTGCAAGAACTCACCATACTCGGTATCGAGCAATGTTAATCCTGCATTAACCATCCAGTGGTCGTTAAGAACCGAAGTTAACTCAAGCTCCATCCCAGTTATTTCAGCATCATCTGCGTTAAGATAGTTCGCAGCAAAATCCTTGACTTGCAAAATCTGAAAATCAGAATAGTCATATTGGAAGGCCGCCACTCTAAGCGTTGTTGAACCGTCTGAAAAAGTTGACTTAAAGCCTATTTCTGAGGCCTCTAAGGTTTCCGGACTATATGGGGCGTTGCAGTCGCCATTATTAGCGCCACCCGCCTTAAAACCCTCAGAATAGGAAACATACATCATACCGTTTTCTGACATGTCATACTCTGCAGAGGCCCTCATAGTCGTCTGAGAGTCTTCCCATTTTTGAATGAACGGTTCGGCCCCACCACAGAAAGGCATAAAACCAGCAGCAAAGGTGCTATGTACTTTCTTCTCTGTCGTATCACGCACGCCCAAACCCAAGCGAATATCTTCGGACATTGAATAGGTGGCATCTGCAAACACTGCCGTCACTTCGTTTTCATAAAGGGGCCGACTATTATTGAAGAAAGGTGCAAATCCAAAAGCAATATTTTCTTGGAACTGTATATCGAGCATATCAGTCCGCTCATCATCCATATAAAAACCACCCACTATCCAGTTGAGCTTGTCAGTTTGGCCCGATAGGGTGAGTTCTTGCGAAAGTGTCTTGTTAGTTCCCTCAGATGATCTCATCAGGATTCCGCTGCTCGTCGAATCCGCAGGCGTTTGTTCTGCATTGCTCCAATCTTGCTTTGAGGTAATTGATTTTACCGAAAAATCCTCTAGATCCCAGTTTAGCGTCAAGCTATAGATATCTAGTTCACGATCTGTATTAGTCGGCCCACGCATATACACCTTTTGAGGCTCTTCGGTGAATAAAATGGGATCACCATCAGGATTATCCCTTACGCTTACCGCGGGCAAAAAAGTTTGAACCCCAAACGCTATATCTTCTTTAATCATCGCCCAATGGGTCCACCGACCGCTCTGCTCACTGCGACCAAGCATTAGCTCCGCATCAAGATTATCGCTTAGCTCCGCTGTTACAATAAGCCGGACATTAGTTTTTTCACCTTTCATCAGGTCATCGTTACCCGGCATCAGATTTTCAACCCACCCGTCGCCAGCATCGAGATGACTAGCAGCCAAACGGACGCCGACAGAATCAGAAATAGGGCCACTGAGAACGATCTCAGCAGACGTTTGATCAAAATCCGCTAAACCGACCATGACCTTGCCATACATCTCATCGGTTGGACTTGCAGCAATGAAATTCACTGCTCCGCCGACTGCATTTCGACCATACAAAGTACCTTGCGGTCCCCTGAGCACCTCAACTCGATCAAGATCCAACTGACCTAGCTGAGAACTCGCATCATTGGCTTGTGTCACGCCATTGATACTGGTGATGACGCCCGGCTGCTCCAGAAACCCGCCTATGCCTCTAATTGAGATATTGCGGTTGTTATAAGATTCGCCAAAATGTAGGCTCGGCACAGCATATTGAATCTGTCTGATATCGCTAAGACCTTTTGCTGCAAGATCGCTTGCACTCAGGGCAGTAATTGCACTGGGTGTCTCCATTACAGTGGACTCGCGCTTGAGACCGGTAACCACAATCTCCTCAAGATCAGCGCTGACCACAGCTCCTGTAGATAAAAGACTCGCCGCAGCCAACAATGCGGATGCCGATGTTTTAAAATTATTATTCATGCCATCTCCCCTATCCTTTGATAAAAAATTTAGGTATGTGCATACCTGGTTTTAACTTAATTATAGTTATATATATCTAAGTATAAACATCTATTTGCATCAAGCGCAATGTTTTATTTTCATATTCACCAGACACCTATTTTTGACTCGGTTAAATGGAAATATGCAACCTATAGGTTTTTAATTCTCTGTATATCATTCTCAAACCGTCGGCCCGCCAAAATAAACAGAGGTGCAGACAACAAAGAAATTACTGTGTAAACAATGAGGGTAACTGAATATGGTTCCGCAACACCTGCCTGCTGAAGCTTGTCAATCATAAGTCCAGCTGTTGCATTGCCTATACCAGCGCCTACCAACTGGATCATCAATACAACAAACCCAAATACGGTTGCCCTTTTGTTAGCTGGGACCAATTCTTGGATGGTAGCGAATGCCGGGGCATAGAAGCAGCCGATTTGAAAGTACATAGCAAACACCCCCGCCCAAAACCAAAGACTATCCGGATCAACCATGCGATAGGCTAGAGTCATGGGCGCGACACAGATCATTATGAGAGCCAAAAAAGATGGCCTGCCAATCCCCGTCCATCGCAGGAATAAATCGCCACCATAACCACCAAATAAACTACCTAGAATCCCGGCAAATATAGAGATCCATGCGGTTATTGCAGCAATTTCACTTCTATCAAAGCCTCTCTCCTGTACCAGCCACAGCTGCTCAAAACCAGAGGCACCAAGAATCAAGCTAAACAGCATTGAGCCAAAAATTGTCGCCGACAGAGAAGGAGAAGCAATCAACAACTCACGCAATGAACTCAATGTCGCCTTAAGGGAAAAGCTCGTTTGCGCAGCGGCCAATTCCGAAGCAGAGACCTTTCTTGGAGTCTCTTTGAGAAAAAGCATAAGCAGGGCCAATATCAAACCAATGGCGCCCAGTGCGTAAAAACAGCCCCTCCAGCCCAACCAGGGCTCTACGTAGGCAACAACAAACAAACTAGCCGCTAAGCCAATGGATACACCCATTCCATAGATTCCAACCACCAAACCTTGCCATCTGACTGGAAATCTATCACCCAGCAATGAAAGGGCAGCTGGCGTTAATATGGATTCTCCAACACCTATAAACATCCGCGGCACCAATAATGTGACCAAACTCTTTGCTGCACCAGAAAACATGGTGAGAATACTCCAGAGCCCAAGACCAAAAGCAATCAGGCGGGTACGATTGACGCGATCGGCAACTACACCCATAAACAGGCCACCGACTGCGTAAAAAAACAAGAACGCGATTCCAGTCACCAAACCAAACTCAAAATTGCTCAGCCCTAACTCCGGGACAATCCAATTTGCAAAACTGGCGATCATCTGGCGATCGATGTAGCTAATAACATTAAGCAAGGTAAGGAGCAGCAGAAACCCTATATCAGCGGCTCGCACAGATTCATATTCATTATGATTTTTGGACAAGGGCACGACCATTTTTAAACGGGGTGGTTTTTAAACATGCGTATAGTTGACTATATATAAAAAATAGACAATTATCTATGCTGATTTGTCCGCTAATGCGCATATTTCCCATCGACAACCAAAGCTAGTAAAATGGTAGATTGAGAGTTTTTATTGCGACTAGTAAAAACCACGACTCACAGCTAAAAGTCATGTAAGACAAGCAAAAAAGAACTGAAACTAAGATCTGACCGCAAGACTTTTGGTTATATCTGAGATTACCTTACACCTTAAAGAGACTGTTATTATGCCGGTTCAATACCCGAAACGTACCCACAAGAAAAACCTGAATCGCGAAAAACTGGTAGTGGCAGCAGCAACTCTATTTTCTCGCAATGGCCACATGACTACCACTCTAAACGATGTTGCCAACCATGCTGGTGTGCATGTCCAGACACTTTACAAACATTTCAAAACCAAGGATGAGCTTGCAATAGCCTCAGCTGAGATAGTTGTAAAAGACTGTAGAACAAGGTTTGAAGAGAAATTCTCAAACCAAACCACCTTCGCAATTTGGCGAGAATGGATTGAAGACACTGTTTCATACCTTACTGATCTCGGCATTGGTACCTATAAACAGGAACAAGTTCGTTCGGCATCGTCGCTTTTAAACGATAATTACCTGCTTGTTGTTTATTCGGGTTATGAAGATCTATTGGCAGAATACCTAGCTAAGGATTTTGAGATGGACCCAAAAATTGATCGACTACCACGATTGGTAGCCTGCATGCTGTGGTCAGGCAATGAAGCTGCTATGAAACGAAGTGCTGGTTTGGACACAGCTAAAAATATCCTTGATTTTAACGACACTCTGCTGGCTGAAAGTCTAAGTGTTATTGACGATGTCGAAAAAATATTTTCCAGTTACATAAAATCGCCGAGGCCTTAAAGCCACTATCGAGGCCAATACACTTGACTGTTGAGCCTTGCTCTTAGCACACCGATCTTTCACCATTGACCAGCTCGCCCTATAAAATTTAGCGCCAACCGCTCAAATCCTCTATCAAAATAGTCCCTGTGCCCATGACTAATCGGGCTGCTTAGCTACCCGAGAATAACAGTCTCTTATCATTTAATACTCAAATCTTTATAGACTGGTGACCCGAGCTCGCGTTTCATGCAGTTAGCAAATACTGTTTACTTTTTATCTATGGATTAAGGATCAACAATGCCCAATAACCGGACTGAGCTGAGGGAGCACTTTATACGCCGATTTACAAGTGATCCGGAATTCCTCCGCAACATCAAGGATATTGAACAAATCGAGCAAATTCCGCCTGACGAGCGATTTCCCTGCCAATCTCCTCGCGATGCGCTAGCGCTCACGAGCGAGTTCTTCCCCGACGAAGTAGCGCTGACCTACCTACCAATTGGCAGCGCATCCGATAACCCAATCCGCTGGAGCTATCTTCAATACCAACAGGAAGTTAATCGGGCCGCCAATCTATTTTATGATCTGGGATTACAAGCAGATCAATCAGTGATTTTTTTGCTCCCTAACGTCCCGCAGTTGCTATTTGGCCTTTGGGGAGCGCAAATAGCTGGTATCGCTGCCCCCATCAACCCCTATTTAGAAGTTGAGCATATCGCTAGCATCGCCAGATCGGCAAATGCTCGAATCCTTGTGACTCTGGCACCAACAGAGCCGGGAGGCGAAGAACTTTGGCGCAAAGCCATATTGGCGAAAGATGCGGTTCCAAGCCTAGAGTCCATCATCACGGTTGGCGCAGCTGTTGCCCAGGACAGTCTGAGCTGGACTCAAGAGATAGAGCAACAACCAGCTGACCGACTGATATTCGATCGGCCAATAACCGGAGATGAAATAGCCTCATATTTCCACACTGGGGGCACCACAGGAGCACCAAAACTTGCGCAACACACACATCGAATGCAGGTACTTAACGTCTGCCAAATGCAGCTAACGGGGCCGCGCGGTAAAACCAGTAATGGTTTTTCAGACTGTGACAAAATTCTCTGCACCCTGCCCCTGTTCCATGTAAATGCAGCGTTCGTAACAGCTTTGAATGCAATTCTGGGTGCTGGCGAAGTCATTCTTGCCGGCCCTAATGGCTTTCGCAATCCGCAGCTTATTGAAGATTTCTGGCGCCTGATTGAACAATACAGCATCACCTTCTTTGCGGCTGTACCCACAATTTATGCCACTTTGCTGGAAAGACCCATTGATAATTTTGACACCTCCAGCCTTCTCAATTGCGGCTGTGGTGCGGCCCCTATGCCATTGAGTTTGCTGGAAAATTTTGCCCAGCGCACTGGCGCTGACATTATGGAGGGCTACGGCATGACAGAGACCATCGCCGTGGCAACGACGCATTATTTCTTTGGTGATCGCAAGATCGGGTCAGTGGGAATGCGTATCCCCTATCAGACAATTAGAATCGCCAATATTGATGACAGTGGCAATATCATTAAAGATTGCGACACTAACGAAATAGGCGCGATTCTGCACTCAGGTATAAGTACGTTCCCGGGCTATAAGCAACAAGAGGCCAATCTGGCTGTATGGCCCGAAAATGATTTATTTAATAGTGGCGATATGGGCCGATTGGATGAAGAGGGCTATCTCTGGCTGGTGGGACGCGCCAAGGACTTGATCATTCGCGGCGGCCATAATATCGATCCTCTGGTCACCGAGGACGCGCTCGCGGCTCACCCTGCAGTTGAAGTGGCAGCTGCTGTAGGTCGCCCTGACACCCACTCAGGAGAGGTTCCGGTGGCCTTTGTGCAATTAGTAGAAGGAGCCACCGCCAGCGAGGACGAATTAAAGGCTTTCGCCCGTGATCATATTAGCGAGCGAGCGGCCGCGCCGGTCGATGTGACTATCTGTGATGTTCTCCCTGTGACCGCTGTGGGTAAAATATATAAACCAGAACTCAGAAAAAGAGCTATAAAAGCCGCCTTCCTAACAGCGTTAAAAGCCGCATTTTCTGATACGAAGTTCATGATTAATATCACCGACGATAAACGCCTTGGTATTAAAGTCATGCTTGAGGCTATAGATAGCACTGGCCAAGATAATCTTGTTAGTCAGTTGCAAGAGGTATTGCAACACTTCACCCAGCACTGGGAGTTAGTCAACACTAAAGCATAAATCTGGCAAGCCTGTTTAAAATAATACGAGGGAGTTGTCGCAAATGGCACAATTTAAGGAGCAGGGTGGCGTATCTACCATGGACCCACCAGCATATAAACGCTGGATAGCATCGCAGATGCTAAAGAATTATGTCAGTTTCTCTGGCACTGATAAAAGGCGTCTTAAAGAGGAAAAGAAAAGAGTAAAGGAAAAATCGCCTCACCGAGTCGAGTATTTCCACTATGTCGATGATCCCTATAGCCATCTGGCCGCACAGATTTTGCAGGCTTTTGTGGCCCGCTACAATATCGAACTCAGCTGTTATTTAGTTAGCGAGCCGCCGGGAGACAACGCCCCAGAACTCGATATGCTGATGAAGTTATCGCGCTATGACGCTCATCAAATTGCCGACTATTACGGCCTGGCATTTGTACAGCGGTCGGACCCTCCCGATAAGCAACTATCGCAGGCAGCTAATGCCATCCTGTCTGCCCAGGACAGTGCTAACTTTATAGTCTGTGCTGCACAGGTAGGTCAGGCGCTGTGGACGGATGACACAAAATATATACAGGCTCTAGAGAAAAAATATAGTTCGCTGGCATCAAATGAAGTTGCCGAAAAAATTGCCATGGGCAATGCGAGACGGGCGCAGCTAAAACATTATTCAGGCGCCATGTTTTATTACGCAGGCGAATGGTACTGGGGTGTTGACCGGCTCTATCATCTTGAAACACGTCTTGCTGAGTTGAATGCAGATAGACAACCTGGACAACCCCTAATAGCGCCCAGACCTGAAACACCTGCTGGCCCGCTGCGAGACGATGGCACGCTGACGCTGGAGTTTTTCCCAACCCTGCGTAGCCCTTACAGTTCAATTGTGTTTGATCGAACCGTCGCTCTGGCCAAAGCAACTGGCGTCAAACTAGTGCTTCGACCTGTTCTGCCTATGGTAATGAGGGGCGTTCCGACTACAGCGATCAAAGGTCCCTATATCTTTTGGGATACCGGACGTGAGGCTCGTGTTGCCGGTGTACCCTTTGGCAATATCTATGATCCAGTAGGAGAGCCAGTCAGGCTCTGTTGTTCCCTTATACCCTGGGCTACCGAGCAAGGTAAAGCTGCCGAATTGATGAGCGCATTCTATGACTGTGCATTTGTTAATGGCATCAACACCAACAATACCAGAGGTCTGCGTAAAGTTGTCGAACAGGCTGGTTTGGACTGGCACGAAGCCAGAACTCGACTGGGTGATCCCGAGGGAGAGCGTATGTTAGAAGAGAATAGACTATGTCTCTATGAGGCTGGCATCTGGGGGACACCAAGCTTTAGGCTTCTTGGCGCTAACGGCACTGAGCTACTCGCTCTTTGGGGTCAGGATCGTCTATGGCGTATCGGCGAAGAAATTCAACGGCAATTGAGAAAAGGTAAAACCTAATCAACTGACTTTAACTCGAGCGCTGATGCCCCTAGTTATTGATCACAAGGCATTATTGATATGGTTATATTTAGTCGCTAATTTATACAAAGGAGATGATATTGGACCTTAAAATTGCAGGAAAAAAAGCACTGATGGCTGGCGGTAGCGCTGGCATGGGGCGAGCCACTGCTGAACGGTTAGCTGAAGCCGGTGTTGAGCTCTATATATCGGCGCGGCGTGAAGATAGGTTGATAAAGGCCGCAAGAGAAATCTCGCAAACATACTCGATCACCGTGACTCCCATTGTTGCTGATTCATCAACCGATGAAGGCCGGGCAATATTATTTGCGGCCTGCCCAGACCCCGATATTGTCGCTATTACCATTAAACCACCAGCCCCCAATGGCGACTTTTTACAGGTCACGCCTGAAATGTGGCGGGAGTCAATTGAGACAACATTGCTAGGTCCCATTGAAATTATGCGCCACTATATTCCTCAGATGAAAAACAAAGGCTGGGGCAGGCTATTAAATATCGCGACATTCTCAGCTAAAAATCCGATGATCTGGCGCCTGATGTCTGGCCCTGCTCGATCGGCTTTAATTAATTACACCGCTAGCGTCTCACGAGAGATAGCGCAGTACGGCGTGAATATTAATAACATATTGCCGGGGATGTTTGCGACAGAGGGCTCAGAGGAAAATACTGCCGCTTACGCCAAGGCATTTGGTCTTGAACTAGATAATGACATTATTGCCGAGCACTTCCAACAACATAATAAAATCCCTGCAGGCTTCGCAGCTAATGCCGATGATATGGCCCCCATGGCCGCTCTTCTATGTAGTCCCTTGTCGCGCTATATCGTTGGGCAGAATATTGTTATTGATGGGGGTCAGCATAATTCATTGTTCTAATCTGGGCTCAAATCTGGGTTCGAAATAATGCTGCGCGATGGACTGTATAAAGCTGCGCCCAACGACATCATCAACTAGGACCGAAATGTTGCGCTTACCTGACCCAGATTCTCAATAACCACCTGTATCTCAGAGTCATGGTCAATTGCGATTAATTCTGTCGGCGACCCTGGGATAACCATAGAGCCACTTTTTAGCCCCTCTCCACTGCTAGAGAGCGAATTAACTAGCCAGCGCAAGGATTCAAGAGGTCCTCCCATAATCTCACTGGCGGGGGCCGATGTGATCAGCTTTTTATCCTGATACACAGAAAAAGCTTCATGCTTAAAATTGAGCGCATCAGCAGACACCTTCCTATTGCCCACTATTAGACCCGCATGAATACCCCCAGAGCAAATAAGCTCTTGCAGACTTGGAGGTTGATGCCAGAACCTGTAGTTGTGCAGCTCAATGCCAGGACTAACATAGCCTATAGCCTCAATTAACTCTTGATCAGAGAAGTCGCTGCCAAAGAGATCACAACCCATAGTGAAAACCATTTCTGGCTCAATGGCACAATTAGCATAGGCTCTCCAATCAATAGGCACGCCTTCACTCTGGACATGGGGCGCAAATAATCGTCCTGAAATAGGCTCAGTAATACCAAATTGAGAGCGAATCGCATGACTTGTGCATCCTACTTTATACCCAACCACGCTCTCCCCTAGCCCTATTCTTTTCTCGCATACGAGATTTTGAATTTCGTAGGATTCCAAAACGGATAGACCGTCTACTGACGAGTCATCAAGGCGCCATGTATTGGAGTAAAAAGCGTGGAAAAAAGCATCTGCCAGCACAGTCGAATCGAACACTTTTGATTAACCCTCAGTGAGAAATTGTACCTAGCAGCAGAACCCTGACAACTGGCCGACTCCATTCAGAGTTATAGTTTTTATAGGGCTTTTTTAACTAAAGCACTTCGCGGCTAGAGAAAAAACCTGATCCAGCAGAGGAGATCTAATATCCCGATGCCGCAACCCCATTATGTCAGTGCTAATTTGTTTCGTGGGTATATTAAGTTTTATTACTTTTCCTTTATGTAACTCTACAGCCATTGCAAGCTCTGGCGTATGACAGAGACAATGTGAATTAATGACTAGCTCTTTGCCCATATGCAACGAATCTATAGCCACAATTTTTAATTTATTTTTAACGATACCAGGACTCTCTTTTAACCTTGGATAATGAGGCGTAATAGTTGGCGCTTTAGTGTTGTACATCCAGGGGAAGGCCTGCAGGTCATTCCCTGTTATCTGGCGATCAAGTTTCCCCAATGGATGATCTGCCGCACAGAAAACACCAAAGTGACTACGAGTCATCAATTTAGAAAGTAGTGAGGACGGTATTTTGCCATTTGCAGGAATACTGGCAAAGGCGATATCAACAATGCCTTCCTCTAAATCTGAGAAAATACTTTCATAATGCGATTCATAAAATTCCACAGCAATTGAAGGATAGACCTCACTTAAATTAGTCGTTAATTTACTAATAAAATCACTTGATCTTATATCACCAATAGCAATACGAATTCTGGCGTCACTGACTTTTAGCTCGGCTTGAGCGAGTCGAAGATGTTCAATTGTTCGTTTGGCGTGAGGGTAAAAGTCTCTGCCCCTGGCATTTAGAACCATGCCTCGACCTCGCCGCTCAAAGAGCGAGACACCTAACTGATTCTCCAGTCTCTTTATACTGCTACTTAACCCCGGCTGAGAGATATGTTGGTCATCTGCTGCCGCATGCGCCGTTCCGGTTTCCACCAGCGCGACAAAGTGCTTTAACTGCCTAATATCCATATAAACATTGACCCCTCTTAAATTTCAATTTTAGATTTTATCCCTAGCACATTATCGATAAACATAAAAAAACGCCACCCAAAAAAAGGTGGCGTTTCTTGTTTAGCATTTTCTATCTGGTTAAGTTGAATCTAATTCCTATAGTTCTGGGTCTTAATGTCATATGACGATCATCGAAGAAGGTTTGAGGCATAATGAAGTTGTAGCCGCCCTCATCAAACGCATTTTCAGCATACAAAACAGCCGACCATTTATCAGTTACATAACCAAAGCTTAGATCAACCTTGGTAATTGAGTCGGTATAACCAAAATTAGGCGAATCTGCGCCGGTACCTGGGTTAAACGGGAAGCCGTTTGGCATTGAATCAGTATGTGAAACGTCCACTCGAGCAAACAACCCAGCACCGCTATCTATAGGCTTATTGAATTGCAAGTGCCCTGATACCTGAAGATCAGGCGAGCTTAAGGAAGATCCCAGCACTGCTCCAACCATTGCAGACTCTGCCGCCGTGATCTTAGTGATTTCGGCCTTCTGATGGGCAATTGCTAAACCATACTCAAAATGCTCATTAGGTCGGCCCAAGATATCCAGTTCCACACCGGTTGACTCTGCCTCGCCGGCATTGGTGAAAAATGTTGCAGTATCACTTACGCGCTGGGCAAAGAGTTGAATATCTTCCCAAACCATCTGATAAATAGCCAGATTGGCGCTTATGCCATCCCACTGCCCTTTCATGCCGACTTCATAATTCCACATCTTATCCGGCTTTGAGAATTTCTGGATCACAGTCGGATCGTTCTCATCAAGACCACTGGTACCTAGCACACCGCTTAAACCGGGGACATACGCCGCACGATTGACATCATTGGCCCGAAAACCTTCGGAAGCCGTTGCATAGTAATTAACGCTGTCACTAGCTTTCCAGGCTAAACTTACCTTCATTGTATTAGGCTTGACTTTTCCAGGAGCGTACTCTCCATACATATAGGGGACTGGCGTAAAGGAAGTGGCGCCTTGGAAAACGACTGGCATTAAGAAAGCACCGATTGACATATTGCCGCCCGCGGTGCGCATATTCTTAATTTCAATTTCAGAAGACCTAAATCCAAGGGTCGCTTTTAAACTGTCACTTATTTGGTAGCCCAATTCAGCGAAAAGTGCAGACTCTGTCAGATTATCCGTCACTGGACTTCCGTAAATGAACGCATTATCAACGCCCATATAATCATTGCTCAAACCGCCGATAGAACCGCCTCGCGCATCGACCCAATCTTGAGGTAAATGCATGACCTGCCGTTCGAAGACTTCGCGATCCTGGTGAAATGCACCCACAACCCAATCCAACTTAGAGTCGGTGGTCGAGACCATACGGATTTCCTGAACAAATGACTCACTGCTGTCTTCTCTTACGAGTCCCCATGGGAAAGCGCCACCAAGAATCGCACTTAGGTCGGTTTCTTGCCATGGACTAGTTTCCGAGAAGTTGGTTGATGAAGTCACCATTGCGTAACCAAGATCATAGGCTAAGGTCATATTGACTTTACTTATTTCAACCTCCACCTCTTCCTGCTTAAAGTTACTCCTAGTATCTTCTCCCAGAGCTGGATTCACAGTGCCGCCATCATCGGACTTATTGTCCTGATAGAGGTAGGTAAAATCTGCAGTCAAATCATCGTTGACCTGCCATCCAATTGCAGCCTTCAGCGCAATAGAGGAGTAATTATTAGAGGGATCCATATCAATCCCTGTGTTTTTTACCCAGCCGGACTCATCAGAAATCGACGCAGACATTCTAAATGCCGCAGAGTCACTGAGAGGAACATTGTACATAGCCTTGTAACGCTGACGTAATTCACCGTTTGTCGAGCCAAAATCAGTCGCAAATTTGTAATCGACACCGCTTGGATCTGGTTTATTGGAAATAATGCGGACAGCACCAGCCAATGTACCGGCGCCAAAGAGTGTGCCCTGAGGTCCCTTAAGCACCTCGACTCTGGCTGTATCGAACAAACCGAAGTCCATATTGACAGTACTTTTACCGTCTTGCATCGGCATTTCATCTAAATAGATCGCCACTGCTTTTTGAAGGCCCTCTGTATTCTGGCCGACTGAAATGCCGCGCATTACAAATGTGGGGTTTAAATTGCTGGAAGCTTCGTTATAACTTAGTCCTGGCACAGCATCCGCGATACCACTAAATTTTGAAATGCCTTTCGCTTCAATCATGTCGCTACCCAAGACAGATATAGACATGGGGACATCACGCAGACGCTCTTCTCGCTTGGTTGCTGTAACGATAATCTCGTCAATTGCGGTGTCAGTTTGTGCAGCGACAGTTGGCGCGCCTACACCTGTAATCAGAAGCGAGCTTAACGCTACGCCTTGATATAATTTTCCACGTTTAAATATGCTCATTAGAAACCCCTAGTAAGTTCAAATTTTTATACTTATTTTTTCTTCGCTATCAGCCAATTAATATAGCTAGCTATACCGATGTAAGTAAGTATGTTGATTCAAACACTTCGCTTCTACAAGCAATGGTTTATTGATAGATAACGCTATGTTATTAAAATAATTTTGAGACGTGCGGAGGGCTAATTCTTATCTTTAGGATATTCTCTATGTCTTGCCAGTTACAAGTGGAATAGCCTGCCACTGTCCAATTACTATGGCAGCACCAGACTGACAGATAACAACGCTTGAGTTTAGCTATATAAATTCGCTGCCATCTGCTCAAGGCCGCGAAAAATCTGCGTCGGATCGTTGCGTTTTAGCTCGACCATCTTTGACGAATCACAATTACCAATAACGAATTCATCTGCTTGACGAGCCAACTGCGGTAAAATGGCGGTAGCGGCCTCCTCGGCTGTCAAACCCTCAGTCATGACACCCTCTTCAGCGCCAATCACTGATCCATCGCCAGTCATTGCATTCGCCACCGCACCAGTTTTGACTAAACCAGGAATAATGGTACTGACTTTAATTCCGTGATAAGCCACCTCGGCACGCAGTGCATCAAGAAAGCCTATCAATCCAAATTTGGCAGCACAGTAAGCCGTTCTTAGAGGAATGCCCACTTTACCTGCGACACTCGATGTCCCGGCAATATGACCGGAACCCTGTTTAATCATGATGGGTAATACTTGTTTCGTCAATGCAATAGGACCTATCAGGTTAACTTCTAACGCTGTCCGGTAGAGATCTAATTTCACCTCAGTACAAAAATCACGCACTCCAACACCCGCATTATTGATCAGTACATCTATTCTAGAATAGGCTTCCATCACCTTATCGACAGCACCGGGCATAGCATCCAAATCTACTACATCTAAAGGCATCACTAGTACGCTCTCTCGATCGGCTCCTGCTTCATAACAGCGCTTTTCTACTCTCTCAAGCTGCTCACTATTGCGTGCGGAGAGCACAAGTTTTGAACCGCTGCGGGCAAATGCCACAGCCATCTCCTCTCCAATACCTGCGGAGGCACCGGTTATCCAAACCACCTTGTTAGCAAATGCTTCTTGGTTACTGATTTTTGTATCCATTTGATTACCCCTTAATATTTGTATGTAATTGAGAGCCAGAGAAATATTTCATTTCTGCGATTACAAAACAGCATCTATGCTGTTGTAAAAAATTCAATGGCCACTCTCGCTAACTCTTCCCCCGCATCGTCCTGAGTGTAGTGACCCGAATCGGCGATAGTGACGTGATTCAATCCACGGGCCCCAGGAATATCCTGTTGGAATCTCGCTATTGCCGGAGCCTCATTTTTATACATTTTGAAGTCCAGAAAGTTTGCACAGGGACCTCTAGTAGGGAGTGGCGATTCAGAAAACGCTGTGAGAAATGGCTTATCAAATTTCTCCAGTGCCTTCCATGCACGCTTATTATCAGGAATGGATGGATTATCCGGGATAATCGGCACCAGCGTGGGGAATTGCCGAGCACCCTGCTTATAGGACTCGTCGGGAAATGGCGCAGCATAGGCCCTGCACTCTTCGTCTGAGCAGTCATTTAGCCAAAAGCGCATAACTTCCCCAGGGTCAAAGTCCGCGTAGGCGTCACAGTGCTTGATCCAATAAAAGAATCCAGGGCGACCGTCTACTGCACCAAGGGCATTTTTAGTGACTTCTTCAATAGGCAGTACTGGCGTTTCACTTAACAGCCTGTGTAACGCAGATGACCTTTCCAGCGGGATCCCTTTTGCATCGCCCAAGCCCGTATTAGTGACCAGAATGCGCGCAAATCTATCCGGATTATCAGCGACATTGCGCAGAGCGATTGGCCCACCCCAATCCTGAGCGATGAGATTAATATTCTGCAGATCAAGTCTTTCAATAAAGCTTTTCAGCCAATTCACATGTCTGTCAAAGGTGTAATCTGAACGCTTTGAGGGTTTATCCGATCGGCCAAAGCCGACAATATCTGGGACCACCACTCTAAAACCTGCTTTAGCCAGAGGCCCTATCATCTTTCTAAAAGAGTAACTCCAATTCGGCTGACCATGCATACAGAGAACCAATTCTCCATCAGCGGGGCCCTCATCAAGGTAGTGCATTCGCAATGTCCCGCCATCCTGATCATCGATATCGATATAATTGGGTGCAAATGGAAAATCGGCAAGACCGCTAAATCTCTCGTCTGGCGTTCGAAGTACTTTCATTGGCTACTCGGTAAATTAGTTATCAATAGATTTTGTTGCGGTATAAGACAATGCTGCTATATTGAAGTCTATTAACAAAGAGCTATTGGTTAATAAACCTCTGTTATAGCCTTACCATTAAAGATGACGTTGAAGAAATACCTTAAGATCGCCAAGCGCGGCATTAAATTCCCTTGACCCAGGAACCGCTAAATAGGCTCCATGGGGAACACCTTCGAAGACATTGAGATCCGTTTCCACCCCTGCGTCACGTAGCTTTCGATGCACCTTTACTGTGTCACTCAGCAATAGATCTCTGGTGCCAGAAACCAAGTAAGTCGGCGGAAAATCAGAGAAGTCGCCATACAATGGTGAGATAAGCGGGTTGGTAAGCTCATACTCACCTGCATATACCTTGGCAGATGCCCGAATCATACCTTCCACAGTCACCAGTGTATTATCGACATATTCATTGGTGATGATACTGTCGCCAGTGAACAGTAAATCTGCATTCGGGGTACCGACAAATAACGCTCCAGGTACCTTGAGCTTTAACTCTTTGAGCTTTAGAACGGTTGCCAGTGTCAAGTTACCGCCAGCTGAACTACCTCCCACGGCAATGGCACTGGCGGGAAAGGTCTTGAGCAATTCTTGATAAACAGCAACCAGATCATTCAAAGCAGCTGGAAATGGCCTCTCAGTTGACAATGTGTAGTCTACGGATACTACTTCAATCCCAGCGCTAGCCGCGATCATAGCACCCTCTTGCGCTGCCATAGCGCCACCGCCCAGAAAGTGGCCGCCACCATGAGCATGCATAAAAATTCGGCCTTCAAAGGCTGTATTAATCTGTGAAGGACTAATTTTATAAACCTTGACCCCGGCTATTTCAGACGCTTGGATTTTGACGCCAAACTGACTCTCATGGGTTTCAATTGTTATGTCTTTTTGTTGCAACATGGCTTGTTCGGCAATGCCAAGAAGCCCCTGCCTAAGATCGCCATCCAATGTCATGTTTCTCATGTCAAATTGAGATGTACCCAATGCTGTTAGTAACTGTCGAGTTTCATCACTGAGACCTGACGCTGCCGACAACTGCTTCTCGGGGACTACCCAACCCTCTGATGCCACTGAACCTGTATTTGAGCCAAAGAAGCTCAACAGAAACACAAATAGACTCCTAAACATTGCAACCCTCACTTTTGATTTACTAAAACTCATGGATTAGCTCCTTTACATTTACGCATTAAGTCTTTTATGCCAGTCGGCATAACCGTTGGCAAAGACGCGGTTCCCTGAACTCGACGAATGTCCCATGCCTTTTCTATTAAACCCATTCTCTCTGTTCTAAGATTCCTCGCAGGCGCATTTTCTGAACCTAAAATAAAATAACTTTCATTGCTTGGTGTGAAGGCTTCCCAATCATCAATATTTTTACCATTGGGATTACCGCTGGCGGCAAAACGAGTCCAGATACTCATCATCGTATCGGCATCAGCGAAATCAGCACCCACTGGATTACCACCAAACATATCGAGCTGTCCAAAGACATAGGGAAGATCTCCACCGTGAAAAGCCTTGTATTGTCTATCTTCTACTGGGGGGTAATAGTTAAACCAGTAGAGGTAAACATCACTACTCACATTACTCATGGCTCTTGCCCAGAGTCTCATGGGGTAAGTAAAGTTGACGTCGTTTGAGAACTCCTCCCAAGACTGGAGAATAGTTTGCTCACTGTCACTCGGATAAAGAGAGCCAATTTCATCGAAAACCTCCCCTAACAGCCCCATTTTAAAACGGTTGAATCCATCAACCCCACTGCCATTTATACAAGTAAATAAATCCATAACCGCTTCATGCTCATTAGCGTTATTGCCTATCATAGTGGGCACATCAGCCTGCTCGCCCCTCGCAAAAATGAAGGAAATCTCATCTGGAAGAACTTCACCGTCCACTGTTGGAATATATTCAAGTGCACTGAGCGCCGGGCTAGATTCAGCAGCAGCGATAACTTGATCAGCCGGCATTGCTCGCAATAGATCAAGGGACGCATTACCACCCTCTCCAACTAAAGCTTTTGCTAATATCATGCCAAGCTTTTCATCTGAGGGAGCCCATGGTTTATCCATGTTTCGATGCGACATTGGCCAAAATATCCCACCGCTTTGCCCTATAGCGCGATGGAATAATCCTTTGGCAAGAGGACTTGCCTGAAGAGCCGAAACGCTAAAGCTCCCTGCAGATTCACCGAATATAGTAACGTTATTGGGGTCTCCGCCAAATTTTGTAATATTTTCTTTAACCCAGTGTAAGGCAGCAATCTGATCCCTAAATCCCTGGTTACCCGATACACCTTTTGGGCTCTCGGCGCTAAGCTCAGGATGGGAGAAAAACCCTAGCCTTCCCAGACGATAGTTAAAGGTAACCAACACAACTCCTTTTTTGGTTAGCGCTTCCCCACTTTGCTCAAAGCCAGCGCCGCCCAATAATCCACCTCCGTGTATCCAGACCATAACTGGTCTTTTTTCATCAACCTTATTGGCTCGAGTCCATACATTGATCGTCAAGCAGTCTTCGCTGGGATTACTTCGCGTACCAATATAAATACCTATCCCTGTCGTCTCAGGCTGCATGCAATAACGCCCATGACTGGTCGCATCTAAAGTCCCGGCCCAAGGAATCACCGGTGCCGGAGGTGCCCATCTCAGCTTTCCTAACGGAGGGGCGGCAAAGGGAATCCCATGATATTGCTTTAGCGAATTAGTCTTTTTATCTGAGATTAATCCACGAATTAAACCGCCAGTGATACTCACCTCAGCGCTGATAGATTTAGATTCATCACCTGTTCTTTTATATTTTTCAGAGCTACATGCACTCAGCAAAAAAATACAGCATACACCTATTAGAAACGCATTTAAGAGCTTGAGCGCTGTTTCAAAAACATTATCGGTGTTCATCATAATCATAAGAGAAATCCATTTTTTCCTGAATAAAAGGGCTATTGTGGATCGACGCAACTTATCAATTCACGGCCTTCAAATTGCGCCAGAATATTTTCAATTGCGCAGGCACCAATAGCCTCATGGCACTGCGCTGTTGCAGCACCTATATGTGGTGCCAGCGTAACGTTATTCAGTTCAAGTAAGCCCGGGTGAATATCCGGTTCGTACTCAAAGACATCTAAACCTGCCGCACTGAGGTGACCAGCTTTCATAGCAGCCACAAGAGCAGCCTCGTCAATCAGCGCACCTCGTCCTGTATTGACCAGAACAGCATCTGACTTCATAGCACTTAGCATCTGAGCATTAATAATATGTTTGGTTTGCGCGGTCAGCGCGCAATTTAAAGAGACTATGTCGGCAGTGGCGAGCATCTCTTCAAGCGTTTCAAAGTACGTTGCATCCAGCAGCTTTTCCGCCGCGGGTTTGCGCCTGGGGCCGTGATAAATGACATTCATATTGAAGCCTTTTGCACGCCTG
>ENA-UZWV01011113-UZWV01011113.1-metagenome-genome-assembly--contig:-Day-3-1m-contig-11113_pt2 | contig 34739 bp, 36 predicted proteins | sample MGYA00260342_ERZ794902 | MGnify/ENA metagenome assembly ERZ794902
CAGGGTTAATGAATTATAATGGCTGGGATAATTACCAAGTTTGGGATGATAACACCACCGTTCAGTTAGAGCCCAATTCATTTGTTTATGTGAATGCCAACCAGACGACCTTAGTTTTTCCAGAAGCCGCGGATAATTATGGCGATGTGATTTATGTTTATGTCATGCAAGGCGACAACACTACCCCACTAGATTTTGTACTTCAGCCAAGTGGTCTTACTATTGCGATACACTCAGGGGTTGACTTAGAATCGACCGCGACCGAAGAGATTCATGGACAATTTCAAACCGGAGGCTTACAAACAATTGTGCATGTTGGAGACTATTGGATGGTAGCAAACTTTAACGGCGTTTTTAATTCTCCGACAGACGACGATGATAACGATGGCTACACAGAAGAACAAGGCGATTGTGATGATACTGATGCCAATGAATTCCCTGGTCAAAACTGGTATATAGACGCCGATGGAGATGGGTATCTAAGTTCAAGTGTCGTCGCTTGTGAACGACCAGCTAATGGACGCTTGTCGTCTGAACTGTCTGGAAATACTAACGAAATAGATTGTGATGATACTGATGCCAGCATTAGTCCTGGTAAATATGAAATAGGACACGATGGTATTGACAATAATTGTGATGGAGAAATTGATGGTTTTGCAGGCATCTATTCGGTCACTGAAAGTGCATACTGGAATTCTGGAGGCTATATAGGCGATTGGAACTATACAACGAGACTTATAGAATCTGTTGGGGGAAATATTTACAGACATGTAGGTTTAGCTTATTGGGACGCTAATGAATTTTATTTTACAGTAGATAGTGATACCAATGTAATCACTGTTTTGGATGTAGATTTGCAAGGGGGTGATCTATTACTTAATGGATCTCCAATAATGACTTGTGAAGGAGCTGGAGGGGCATTTGAAAGCATACCATGTAATGACTCTACGTCTAAAGCAACTCTTGACGAGGTAAATGGTGAGGATGTTTTAGAATTTACCGTTGGTTATTTTAGAGGGGTTGGTGCGACGAGAGAGTTTCACGAAGTATTAAAACGTGGAAATTCAGACGCCAACACCGACAATGACGGTGATGGGTATACAATATTTGCAGGTGATTGTAATGATGATGACCCAAGCATTAACCCTGGAGTCACAGAAATTTTTTACGATGGGATAGATAATAACTGCAGTGGAGTGGATGGCAACGTATACTACACGGAAGAAAATTTAACGATAGATATGACGTGGGCAGCTTCTAGCACAGTGACGGATAATTATGGAAATGAAATTGGAGCAACCGATTTAGCGAACATGCGTTTGTTAATTACAAACGTACCTTATACAGGAATTCTAATAGGAGAAGACGGATATGGGTTTGAAACGCTTAATCTTCTAGGTACATATCCTGATGGAGAGTATTATATTGTTGCTGATTTTTCCAGTGCAAATGAAATTGCTATTGATTTAGATCTCGAACTTGCATTTAATCAAGTTGGAGTCATTAATGGTGAAACTCATAGTTTCCCAGCGGCAGTGAATACTACTGACGCTTGTGATAATTTGCATTACATATTATCAAAAGTAACGAAGAACGGTCAAGATTATACAATAGAGAAAGTCGGTGAAAAAAGTACCACGGATTTAGCAAATTATGTTGGAACCTGGTCAGGTGGAGACATGTGGGGTGATACCGAAGTGACAACCACACTTAATGCAGATGGTATCTTAGAAATCGGTGGAATTGGCGTTAATTTCATAACTAATGCATGGGGAGAGACGATTTTAGAACAAAACGTACTGTTAATGGATGTTGATGAAACTACGGGTAGTTTTACAATTGAAGAACAATACTACATGACAACTGAAAATAATGGAGATGTCCAAGACCTATACTATTTAAGTGGGACTGGAACCATTGATCCTTGTACAAATACAATGGATTTAGTATATGATTTCGTTCAAGCAGGTACCTCATACACAGATTGGTTGGCACAATACGATTATGTATTTCATGAAATCAATGTATTAAATGAAAATTAATAAATGAAAATTACAAAAGAGGCTAATTGTGACGTTAATGTTATAAGCGGACTTAACTATAAAATAGGGGCTATGCTCCAAGTACTTATTTAAGAGCGGTATCAGCCAAAAAACCAAATGAACCCCTATAAAATTATTAAGCGATGAAAAATTACGTCTATATATTAATGTTAACCTTGTTGAGTTTCAACATAAATGCACAAACCCCTCAGGGCTTTAACTATCAGGCAACCGTAAGAAATTCCGAAGGGACTTTGATTACCAATGCGAACGTCTATTTTAAATTTAATGTTTTACAAGGTTCACAAACAGCTGTTCCTGTTTTCACAGAAATACACTACATCGCAACGGATGATTTAGGTCAAGTAAACTTAATCATAGGAGAGGGGACCGCCACAGAAGGTACCTTTTCTCAAATTGACTGGTCCTTAGGGAGTTATTTTTTAGGGGTCGAGCTTAACATCACTGGACAGAGTTATGTGGCGATGGGCACCACACAACTACTAAGCGTTCCATACGCTTTGTATGCTGCAAACAGCGGAAATGCCACCCCCAGTACAACTTTAGGATCTGTATTATCAGCAAATAATTCGGCCGACCAACAGCAAATCAAAAACCTGCTGGACCCAACCGATGGTGCGGATGCCGTGACCAAATCCTATGCCGATGCCTTATCCAAAAGCTCAGGGTTAATGAATTATAATGGCTGGGATAATTACCAAGTTTGGAATGATGATACCACCGTTCAGTTAGAACCCAATTCGTTTACATATGTAAATGCCAACCAGACGACCTTGGTTTTTCCAGAAGCTGCAAATAACTGCTGTGTTGGAAGTGTGATTTACGTTTATGTCATGCAAGGCGACAACAGCACTCCATTAGATTTTGTACTTCAGCCAAGTGGTACTAGTATTGCGATACACACAGGGGTTGACTTAGTGTCGACCGCGACCGAACAGTTTCAAGGACAATTTCAAACTGGAGGCTTGCAAACGATTGTGAATGTTGGAGACTATTGGATGGTTGGAAACTTTAACGGCTTTTAAAGAGGTAGTAGTTTCAATTATTAAAACATATATTATTAATTATTCTTCTTTCAACTCAGCAACTTCAAGTTCTCTTAGGGTGGTTAACCTTCTTTAAAGCTGAGAGATTGAAGTTTAGATCTCTTTTTTTAGAATCTCAATATGTCGGATAAGCCTTTCGACATCAAGCGGAATGGTTCCATTGTACACCCCCCGAATAAATCCGTCTGCATCGACCAGAATAAAATTTTCGGTATGGATAAAAGCCGCTTCATCCTGTGTTTTCTTAAAATCATCATCCGCAAAATAGCCAGTTCTTGCAATTGCGTACAACGCCTCTTGATCGCCTGTGACCAAATGCCATTTGTTGGCGTCGACCTCATTTTCACGGCCATAAATTTCAAGTTTTTCAACCGTGTCTACCCAAGGCATCACCGTATGAGACAGCAATAAAATGGAGTCATCCGTTTTATAAGTTTCTTGAAGTGTCCCCATGTTTTTGGTGAGTTTTGGACAAATTCCTGGGCAAGTCGTAAAAAAGAAATCAGCTACGTATATTTTCCCCTGAAAGGTCGCATTGTCAACCGTTGCCCCGTTTTGATTGGTAAATGAAAACGACGGGATTTTATGCGCCCCCTTTTTCCATTCTGGAGTAAAATCAGCCGTATTAAAATAAGGTAAATTTGTAACAGAAGCCGGTTCTTTTTTCGACTCTTTACACGACAACAGACACAGTACTAACACAATTAAAACTGAATGGTTCATGATTTTTTTTTAATATTTAAACGCTAATTTTTATTTAATTTGTTGACTGCCACTCGTCACTCGAAAGCATTTTTTTAAGCCAATAAGCCCAAAGCGTTCGCCATTGACAACCTCATAATTAGCTTTGATAGAGCCGTCCAAATGCCGGAGTTGTTGAAGTCCAACTTCCTGGCCGTGCTCATAATTAAAATCTCTAAATAACCCTCCATTTCGATACCACTCCTTGATGTTTCCATGATACGCTCCTAGGGCATTAAAATGATAAACATATTTTGGCAGCCCGTGATCCCACCACCCTTTATGAACGCCAGTTTTGATGCCTTTGCTGTAAAATCGATTGGTCGCCACAGAACCACTCGGATGCCAAGACACTTCCAAACCTTCCTTTTTTCCATTCCGATAGATAGTTTTAGCCTTTAATTTTGAAGGTGTATAATACGAATTCAAAGTCCCGTTAAAAGGCCTTTTTTTGAATAATAAAACCCCATTGACCAAGTCCATATCGGGGTGGGAAGCTTCAACAATGAAAGATGCATCTTGCGGTTGACATGACAAGAGCATCCCTAAAACCAAGAGAGAACTATAGAGGCGAAACCAATTCAATTAATTACTAATGTTTCCAGGCGTTCCATAAAATCCGTTCCCATTCAGATAAGGATCATCCGACGTAATGTGGTAATGGTAAATACCTTCTGGGAAATCCTCAGTCACGGAAGTGTGCCCATGATAATTATCTAAATCGGAAGACGTAATAATTTCACCATTTTCAAGAGAGCCATACACAGGAAACCCATCGGCTAATAAGCCTAAAAATGCAGCATCCCCAAATTGTTGAGTCAGAAACGTAGGTTCAATATGGTAATGATAATTTCCTTGAGCAGCAGGATGTCCTAACCATTGATCAAAACTATCAATTTCATTGGTAAGCGGCTGATTGGGTCCCGCATATTGATTGAAAAAAACAACGCCATTTCTAGAAATCCCCATAGCGCCTAGAGGGGTGGCCTGATGATTTGCTGCCATCGCAGGTTTTAACGGAATGGAAAGCGTAATATCCTGAGCTAAAATTCTATTCGGGTTCAGGTGAAAATCACTATTGGTTCCATTATAGGCTTCATTTAGACTGTTAGTACTAGGCCAATACGGACTTGTGTGGTTCGGTAAATCTTGAGTTGAAAACACCACTGTAGTCCCATTAACCGCATACGATAGTCCTGTGCCTTCAAATTTTGAAAGCAGTGATGAAATATCATAATCGGTCGTCTCGGACGTTTCTTCTTCTTTTTCGGTAACAGAACTGTCATCATCACTTGAGCAGAACACAAACAATAAGGAGACGACTGTAGTTAGTAAAAATGTAGGAAATAATCGATTCATAATAATGGTTTTTGTTTTTGACTCATTGAGCCCAGAAACGTTTAATTTGGAATTTAAAAGTAAGTAAAAATAAGTAGAGTGTTGGAAAGTTTAAAGTATTACTTGCTATTAACAACTCGTAAGCGTACATTTGAAGCTAACCATTTTAAATTTATAATTATGAAAAACTTAATTACTGCATTATTTCTAACTCTTGGATTAGCGCTTTCAGCCCAGGTTGTTAACATTACTTACGTGTCCGTTGACAGAGAAAATTCTGAAACGTTTTTAGAACTACACGAAAAATTCACAAACCTTTCAATTGGTGAAGACAGAACGATTTCAGGCTCAGGAATGTTTGCTCACGCCTTTGCTGGAGACTATACCTTTGCTATTTATGATTTTTATGCCAATGAGCAAGATTTAGTTAATGATCCTGCTCTTGCAGATGCAGCAATGCAAGCCAACGTAGAAGCAATGAAACTTGACGACGCAGCAAAAGAAGCCCTTACAGCTGAATACCGAAACTATTCTGCAATGTACGCACACAACCATTCCGATCAAATCAGACAAAGTATTGGTCTAGAAGACTTAAAATTTGAGTCTGAAGACTTAGACTGGAGCACAACCAAAGTAGTGGTTGTAAGTACTTACGAGACAAAATGGGGTAGAGACGGAGACTTTTATGAAGGGGTTAAAAACGGAAGTTTGAAAACGCTTAAAGAAAGCGGGCATGCGATAGCAGCCTACGCGAGTCGTCACTTGTACGGGTCTGGAGCAGATTGGCATACATACCAATTTTACAATACTTGGTCAGATTTTGCAGCTTACGAAGAAGCAAACTTAGGAGGTCCAATGACCGATGATAACAGAAAATTCTGGTCAGCAATTGACGCTCATAGTGACGAAATTTTAACGTTTATTGGTGGAATGAACCCAGAAACAAAAACGTTTAATTACGCAAAATAAACAGTTCTAAACTTTAGTTAGTTTCTAACCTCCTAATTTTATTAGGAGGTTTTTTTTGCCAAATTTTTTTCTAAACCCTTAAAAATTAAATAGTAAATTTACGTTCCAAATTCACAACGATGCATGATAAAATCACGATTCCAAACGAAGTAATCATCAATAAAATACACGTTATTCGAGATCAAAAAGTAATGTTAGATAGAGATTTAGCGGGGCTTTACAATGTGGAAACCAAAAGACTAAAAGAACAAGTTAGAAGAAATATAGATCGTTTTCCAGAGTCTTTTATGTTTGAACTCACAACTGAAGAACATTCTTTTTTAAGGTCGCAATTTGCGACCTTAAAAAGAGGTTAACATTCAAAGCATCCACCTTTTGTGTTTACAGAACACGGAGTTTTAATGTTATCAAGTATATTAAATAGTGAGCTGGCTGTAAAAATGAGCGTGCAAATCATAGAAACTTTTGTACAATTGCGAAAACTAGCGAATAACTATGAAGACATCATACATAAAATCAATGAAATGGAATCGCTGAATAATGAACAATTTAGGGAAATTTATGAAGTGCTTAAACGCTTATTGTCAAACCCAGAAACACCTCGAAAGGAAATTGGTTATAAAGCGGATAGAACCTAAAGCCCAAACAAAGTAAGGCGTATATTTACGAGTAGTATTAATAAATATAAACACATGAAACTATTTAAAGAATTTAAAGATTTTGCAGTTAAAGGAAACATGATTGACATGGCCATTGGAATTATCATTGGAGCCTCCTTCAACGCGGTAATTAATGTATTAGTAAAAAATATCATTTTACCACCTTTATCGTTATTATCCGATGGGATCAATTTTCAAGAGAAGAAACTTATTCTAAGATCAGCCACAGAAACTGCGAGTCAGGTTTCTATAGATTATGGTTTATTTGCCGAAACTATTCTCGACTTTCTGATTGTTGGATTCACTATTTTTATCGTCGTAAAGTTCATCAATAAGCTCAAAACAAAAGCAGATGACGTCAAAGACGTGTCAGTTCCTACCCCTGCAGATATTCAATTATTATCGGACATCAAAGAATTGCTCGAAGTCCAAAATCAAAAACTAAGCAAATAGATTAACGAGCACCGTGAAGACGTGCAACGTATTTCCCAATCACATCAAATTCTAAATTGACAACAGTCCCAACGTCAAAACGATTAAAATTAGTGTGTTCATAGGTATATGGAATGATTGCCACACTAAAGCCGTCCTCTTTAGAATTCACGACCGTTAAACTCACACCATTGACCGTAATAGAGCCTTTTTCAATGGTCAGATTGCCCATAGAGGCATCATATCTAAACGAATAGACCCAACTTCCATTTTGTGTTTCAACCCCAGTACAAGTCCCAATTTGATCCACATGCCCTTGAACCATATGACCATCCAATCGTGCACCTAGTTTTAAGCCGCGTTCCAAATTTACAGTCGCACCAATTTGCAAGCTGTTGAGGTTGGTTTTGTCTAAAGTTTCTTTGATGGCGGTCACAGTATAGTTGTTTTCCGTTAGGGCGATAACGGTTAAACACACCCCGTTATGAGACACGCTTTGATCGATTTTTAGTTCTGGAGCCAACACACTTTCAATGGTTAAGTGTAAGTTGTCATTCTCGGCGACTAATTTTTTTACAATCCCTAAATCTTCAATAATTCCCGTAAACATGCTTTTAATTCGTTAAATTTGTAAATTCAAAATTACAAACATACACGTCACTTTTAATGGAAAAAGAAGAAAAAATTAAAATAGGAATTTCTGTAGGAGACTTAAACGGCATTGGAGGAGAGTTGATTGTCAAGACTTTTGAAGACAGTCGCATGCTAGAATTTTGTACCCCAATAATTTATGCCTCTGTAAAATCACTTTCATTTTTCATCAAACACTTCCAGAGTTCATTGGAGTTTAATAAAATTCAAAATGCCAGTCAAGCCGTTGATTCAAAATTAAATGTAGTGACGGTTTGGCATGAAGAGGTTAGAATTTCATTTGGAGAAGAGGACCTCAAGGTTGGGGCTTATGCTATTAAATCGCTCCAAGCAGCAGTTAAAGATTTGAAAAATGATCAAATTGATGTGTTGGTCACTGCACCCATCAACAAACATAACATTCAATCCGACGATTTTAAATTCCCAGGACACACCGATTATTTAGCCCAAGAACTCCAAGGCGATAGTTTGATGTTTATGGTGTCGGATGATCTTAAAGTCGGGTTATTAACCGATCATGTTCCCGTGAGTGAAATAGCGTCGCACATTACCCCCGAATTAATAGAAAAGAAAATTTCAATTATATACCAATCCTTAATAAAAGACTTTAATATCCGCATGCCACGCATTGCAGTTTTAGGGATTAATCCGCACACCGGTGACAATGGCGTCATAGGCTCTGAAGACGACACAGTGTTACGACCAACCCTAGAAACCATAAAAAAAACAGGCAAACTTGTGTACGGGCCTTACGCAGCGGATAGTTTTTTTGGTTCTAAAAATTATAAAAACTTTGATGCGATTGTCGCTACCTATCACGACCAAGGGTTGATTCCTTTCAAAACCTTAGCGTTTGGAAATGGCGTTAATTATACCGCAGGGCTTAACAAAGTTCGCACCTCTCCCGATCATGGGACCGCCTATGAAATTGCTGGAAAAGGGGTTGCAGACATTACATCTTTTAAAGAAGCTATTTTTTCTGGGATGACAATTTTTAAAAATCGAAAAATGAATAAAACATTAACTTCAAACCCATTATTGAAACTATCTAAAAAACGTTAAATAAAAAAACATGCGCTTTACGGTTCGCCTTAATAAAATTTTATATATTTGCAGGCTCAAATATGCGAGATAATGAAGCCACTAAAAGCATTTGACATACAGTTTGTAGGGCTAAAGCTTGGTAAGCATGTTTACGAGTACGAAATTGATAATAAGTTCTTTGAGCATTTTGAATATGATGAGTTTAACGGTGTAAACGTTAAAATTGTTCTCAACCTTGAAAAAAAATCAACCTTTTTAGAGTTGAATTTTCTAGCAGAAGGAACAATTAACGTTGATTGTGACCTAACAAACGAACCTTTTGATGAACCAGTTAACAGTAGTTTTGATTTAGTAGTCCAGTTTGGAAACGAGTATAATGACGAGCATGAAGCGATTTTAATAATCCCTCATGCCGAATACGAAATTAACGTTGCACACCACATTTATGAATTAATTATTCTATCCTTTCCTCAAAAACGGATTCATCCGGGAGTAGAAGATGGAACTTTAGACTCAGATATTCTCGAAAAACTCGAGACATTAAGCCCAAAAAGCTTAGAAAATAAAATCTCAAACGAAGCTATTGACCCTCGTTGGGATACATTAAAAAAATTACTAACGGATAAATAATATATAAAATGGCACATCCTAAAAGAAAAATCTCCAGAACAAGAAGAGATAAAAGACGTACCCATTATAAGGCAACAACGCCTCAAATAGCAACTTGCCCAACAACTGGCGAAGCGCACTTATACCACAGAGCGCATTGGCATGAAGGGAAATTGTATTACAGAGGTCAAGTCTTAGTTGATACGACAGCAGCTGAAGAAAACGCTGCCTAGTAAACAAACGGTTACAAAGTTTTTAAAAAAAAACGCTCTTTTGAGCGTTTTTTTTGTTTGATCAAGAATTTTTGTAAAAACGCAAAAAAATCATTTTTTTGGTTATAAATGACCAAAAAAGAGTATTTTTGAACCGATTTTGGTTGTTTTTGATGCAATTATGTTGAATACTACCAAGTTAAAATTTAATTTATGAGCAATATCTCAGCAGCAATTACCGCTGTAGGTGGCTATGTGCCAGACTTCATATTAACCAACAAGATCCTTGAAACGATGGTTGATACTAATGATGAGTGGATCACATCACGAACGGGTATTAAAGAACGCCGGATTCTTAAAGGGGACAATAAAGGAACTTCTTTTTTGGCCATACAAGCGGCTAAAGATCTTATTCAAAAAAACAATATAGACCCTTCCACTATAGACCTTGTTGTAGTTGCAACTGCAACTCCAGACATGAAAGCGTCTTCAACCTCTGCATTTACAGCTTCAGAAATTGGGGCTACAAATGCATTTGCTTTTGACTTAGATGCTGCATGCTCTAGTTTTTTGTTCGGCATGTCCGTTGTAGCACGTTATATAGAATCTGGAATTTATAAAAAAGTATTATTAATCGGCGCAGATAAAAACTCTTCAATGATTAATTATCAAGACAGGGCAACATGTATCATTTTTGGAGATGGTGCCGGTGCTGTTCTTTTTGAACCCAACCATGAAGGGTTTGGGGTTAAAGATGAATACCTTAGAAGTGATGGTTCTGGCCGTGAATTTTTACGAGCAACCCATGGCGGGTCCTCTAATGCAATCACACAAGAATCTCTTAAGGAAAATTCACATTTTGTATTTCAAGATGGAAAAACAGTCTTTAAAAATGCGGTATTCAATATGGCGGATGCGGCCGAAAAAATATTAAAACGCAACGATTTAGACAACGATAAAATGGACTGGCTGGTCGCACACCAAGCCAACAAACGTATTATTGATGCCACGGCAAAGAGAATTAATTTGGACCCCAAAAAAGTGATGATGAATATTGAAAAGTATGGCAACACAACATCTGGGACACTTCCATTATTATTAAGTGATTACGAATCACAATTAAAAAAAGGAGATAATTTGATATTTGCTGCCTTTGGTGGTGGATTTAATTGGGGATCTATATACCTAAAATGGGCGTATAATTCCTAAGCATAAAAACGAACTAACTAAACACTAAAACTAAAATAATGGATTTAAAAGAAATTCAAAATTTAATCAAATTTGTCGCTAAATCAGGGACAAGCGAAGTGAAACTCGAAATGGATGATTTCAAAATCACCATTAAAACGGGTTCAGGAGAATCCGTTACCACGGTTGTTCAGCAAGCTGGCAGTCCAATGTTACAAGCAGCTCCGTCGCTAGCGCCTCAAGAAGTTGTACCAGTTCAGGCAGCGCCCCCTGCTGCTGTATCTGAGGACTCAAAATATATCACGGTCAAATCTCCAATTATAGGAACGTTTTACCGTCGACCTTCTCCAGATAAACCTTTGTTTGCAGAAGTAGGTCAAACTATTTCTGAAGGCGATGTACTTTGTGTCATTGAAGCCATGAAACTCTTCAATGAAATTGAGTCTGAAATTTCAGGGAAGATTGTGAAAATTCTTGTCGACGATGCGTCACCAGTTGAGTTTGATCAACCCTTGTTTTTAGTAGATCCATCATAACATTATTTCACATTTTAAAGTGTAAAAACGTATGTTTAAAAAAATACTAGTCGCCAATCGAGGCGAAATTGCTCTAAGAGTTATTAGAACATGTAAAGAAATGGGCATTCAAACAGTCGCGGTCTATTCTACGGCCGATTCTGAGAGCCTGCATGTGAAATTTGCAGATGAAGCCGTTTGTATCGGACCCGCAGCAAGTAGCGAATCGTATCTAAAAGTGTCTAATATTATAGCCGCTGCAGAAATCACCAATGCCGATGCGATTCATCCAGGTTATGGGTTTTTATCTGAAAATGCTCGTTTTTCTAAAATTTGTGAAGAACATGGTATCAAATTTATAGGGGCTTCCCCAGATATGATTGACCGCATGGGTGATAAGGCCAATGCCAAAGCAACCATGAAAGCAGCCGGTGTTCCTTGTGTTCCCGGAAGTGAAGGGGTTATTGAAACCTTTAAAGACTGCAAAAAAATAGCCAAAGAAACCGGATATCCAGTGATGTTAAAAGCCTCTGCCGGTGGCGGTGGGAAGGGAATGCGTGCCGTTTGGAAAGAAGAAAACCTTAAAGATGCTTGGGATTCTGCAAGACAAGAATCAAAAGCCGCTTTTGGAAATGACGATATGTACATGGAAAAACTCATTGAAGAGCCACGACATATCGAAATTCAAATTGTAGGGGATTCTAATGGAAAAGCCTGTCATTTATCAGAACGAGATTGTTCAATTCAACGTCGTCATCAAAAATTAACGGAAGAAGTACCGTCGCCATTTATGACTCTTGCACTCCGGAAAAAAATGGGGGAAGCCGCTGTAAAAGCTGCCGAATATATTAAATACGAAGGGGCTGGAACAGTCGAATTTTTGGTCGATAAACACCGTAATTTCTTTTTCATGGAAATGAATACACGAATTCAAGTTGAGCATCCTATTACAGAACAAGTGATCGATTTTGATTTAATTCGAGAACAAATATTAGTGGCCGCAGGCGTGCCGATTTCTGGAAAAAATTACACACCAAAGTTACATTCGATCGAATGTAGAATTAATGCAGAAGATCCGTTTAATGACTTTAGACCCTCACCAGGAAAAATAACAACGCTTCATTCGCCTGGAGGGCATGGCGTTCGATTAGATACGCATGTATATGCAGGTTATAGCATTCCGCCTAATTACGATTCAATGATTGCCAAACTAATTACCACGGCTCAAACTAGAGAAGAAGCGATTAGCAAAATGAAACGTGCATTGGATGAGTTTGTCATTGAAGGCATTAAAACAACCATTCCATTTCATCGGCAATTAATGGATCACCCGGACTATATTGCGGGAAACTATACCACTAAATTCATGGAAGACTTTAAAATAAAAGTCATCAGTGAAGATTAACTTTACAAACTCCGAATTTCGATTCGGAGTTTTTTTTTAATCAAAAATTCGTATTTATTTACTTCAATAAAAAGTTGTAATTTTAATGCATGAATTTATCCTATTGGGAACTAAAAACGTGGCTAAACAATGTTGATTTCACTATTGTTGGGAGTGGAATGGTTGGTCTAAGTACGGCATTTCATCTCAAAAAAAAGCATCCAAAAGCCAAAATAGTAATTCTTGAAAAAGGGTTGTTTCCTCAAGGAGCGAGCACCAAAAACGCAGGATTTGCTTGTTTTGGGAGTTTGAGTGAAATTTTACAAGATTTACAATCGCACACGCCCGATGAAGTTGAAAAACTTGTCAATCAACGGCATCAGGGACTTCAGCTTTTGAGACAAACTCTCGGTGATGCCGCCATATCGTATCAGCAATTTGGAGGCTATGAGTTGTTTTTAGAAAAAGATATTCGTCTTTATGAGTCTTGTCTAGACCGCATAAAGGAGGTGAATAGTTTGCTGAATCCAATTTTTAATGACCGAGTATTTTCAAGTGTATCCAATACTTTTGGGTTTTCTGAAATTCAAAATAACTACATTCGAAATCAGTTTGAAGGTCAGATTGATACAGGTCAAATGATGCAAGAATTAATTAAAAAAGTACAACAACTGGGTGTGATTATTTTAAATAACACTACAGTTGAATCTTTTTCTGAAGGATCTGACAACGTGGCTATTAAAACAAATCATTTTGAGTTTTCAACTTCAAAATTAATCGTAACCACCAATGGTTTTTCACAACAGTTAATAAATGAAGATGTGCAGCCTGCACGCGCGCAAGTTTTAATCACAAAACCGTTAAAAAACTTAACCATTAAAGGAACCTTTCATTTGGATTGCGGCTATTATTATTTTAGAAATATCGACCAAAGAATTCTGCTTGGTGGTGGTCGAAATTTAGATTTCAAAGCTGAAACTACCACAGAGCTAGCACAGACAGAACGCATTCAAAATGCTTTAGAAGCACTCCTTAAAAATACGATTATCCCTGGAAGAGATTTTGAGATTGAACAACGCTGGTCGGGGATTATGGGGGTTGGATCTCAAAAAAAACCAATTGTAAAACAGCTTTCAAACCATGTATATTGTGGTGTTCGAATGGGCGGAATGGGCGTGGCTATCGGCAGTATGATTGGGAAGGAAGTAGCAGAACTTCTGTAAACAAAAAAAGCACCTCTACAGATGCTTTTTTATGAATTGAAATCACTATTAATTCACTTCAAAAGTAATTTTAATATTGACTCTAAACTCATCCACTTCTCCATTTTTGACCGTCGCACTTTGATCTTGTATATATACAGATCGAATGTTTTTAACGCTTTTTGAAGCTTCTATGACTGCTTTTCTTGTAGCATCTTCCCAGCTTTTACTAGAATTTGATAAGACTTCAATAACTTTGAGTACTCCCATAATTTATGTTTTAGGTTAAGAATTATTTGACCCTTCAATATAATAAATTATTTGAATAATCTATCCATTAATGGCCTCTACTATCTCAACTCGCCCTGCTAACATCTCTTTTAGCATGGCTTCAATACCACTTTTGAGTGTATAGGTAGACGATGGACAGCCACTACAAGCACCTTGTAAAATAACTTTTACAGTTTTTGTTGCGGCGTCGTAAGATTCAAATACAATATTTCCGCCATCACTTGCCACTGCTGGTTTGATGTGCTCTTCTAAAATATTGATGATCTCTTTGGATGTGTCGTCTAAAGCTTCATAAGCACCATCTAACTGCGAAGTTGTTTTTTCTAGAACCTGAGCCGCGGATGCTGCGACCATTTCCTTACCGTCTTCGATATAGGATTTCATAAATTCTCTTAACTCCAGCGTAATTGCGTCCCATTCTACGATGTCAAATTTTGTGATAGACACATAGTTTTTGTCGATAAAAACAGCCTTCACAAAAGGAAATTGAAACAACGCGGTTGCAAAAGGTGATAATTTTGCCTCTTCGATAGATGTAAATTCAAAGGTTTGGGTGACCAAACTCTTATTCGCTACAAATTTTTGAACTCCAGGGTTTGGCGTGCTTTCGGCATAAACGGTTACTGGGTTTTTCTTTTTTTCTTCATTTATAATAATGACACCACCTTCGTTGAGGTAGTTTTCGATTTGTTCTCCAACTTCAGTTTGCACGTCTTTCCATTCAACAATATCATAGCGTTCAATCGCCACAAAATTTCCCGAGATGTATACTTTTTTAACAAAAGGAAGGTAAAAAAGCTGTTGCGCTAAGGGAGAGTTTTTAGCATCATCAATATTTGAAAACTCAAAACTCTCATATTTTGTTAGAAAAGAATCTGTTTCAAATTTTATAATTTTTGGATTACTGGTTTCCTGAATTGAAACGGTCCTATTTTTCATGGAATTAATTTTTAGCAAAGATAATAAAGATATTCAGCATAATTTCCTATTTTTGGTTGAGTCTAAATTACTATGAAAAGTTTATTATACCCAGTCTTGATTATAGTTCTCAACGTCTTCACAGGGTATTCTCAAATTATTAGTATTAATGACGAAGCGTTTCCAGAATCGAAGCAGAGCCTTGAACAGCTTGTAACGGATGTTTTAATCTCGAGTAATTGTTCAACGGTCGATAATTTTGAGCCTAAAGTATATGGTGCGGCAGACGATTTTCAAACAAAAAGTTATGGTTATTTCAAGAGACCAGTAGGGAGTTCTTTTCCATTTGAGGAAGGCGTAATACTAACTACAGGAAGGGCCTTTCCTGCAGGGAATACAATTATCGACAAATACGAGATATTAGACAATTATAATGGAGCCCTAAACTATGACGATAATGATGGAGATCTTGATTTACAAGACGCTTTAAGCATTTCAGGGACTCAAGATGCCACGTATATTAAATTTAATTTCACACCCCAAGTAGAGGCCATTAGTTTTAGATTCTTAATGGCGTCAGAAGAATACAATGGTACCGATGAATGTTATTACGCAGATAGTTTTGCATTTTTGTTACGAGAAGTAGGAACACCAATTTACACTAATTTAGCAGTTCTTCCTGATGGAATAACACCAGTCAGTGTTACAAATATTAATTATTCATCCTTAATTCCAGATGACCCAACCACACCAAATGATGATTTAAAATGTGACTCAAACATTGATTTTTTTCAAGGTTATTATGTAGGTCATACAAATTATGGTGGGCGAACAATTGCTTTAACAGCTTCTTCTGCTGTTACCCCGGGTGCGACTTATGAAATAAAACTCGTAGTAGCCGACCAAGGCGACAGCAGGTTTGATTCTGCTATTTTACTGGAAGGGGGTAGTTTTAATATTGGCGGAGATTTAGGAGAAGACTATAAAATTTCTACCAACAATCCAGGATGCTCGGGAGCCCCCATTGAATTAGACACAAACCTCTCTGTAGCTGGAGCTACATTCAAATGGTATAAAAATGGCGTAGAGATCGAAGATGAAACAGGTTCAACCCTTAACATCACAGCAGACGGCACGTATAGCTTTGTAGCGACTTTAGCTAGTGGGTGTTCGTCATCGGATGAAATTATAATTGAGTTTGCAACATCACCAATAATTGCCACTGCTCCAAAGGACATTTTGGTATGCGAATCAGACGGGAATTCTAAAGAGGAGTTTAACTTTTCGGAAAATACGGCTTTAATCTTAGGGAGCCAATCAGCAACTAGTTTTCCTGTTAGTTATCACAAGGATCAGGCAGACGCCGAGGCAAATTCAGAACCTCTCCCAACTCCCTATGAGAACACATTAACTCAAGAAACTATTTGGGTACGCATTGCAGACAACACCCAAACCTGTTTTCAGGTGACGAGTTTTGATATTGAAGTGAACGATTTGCCAATAGCCAACACACCTAAAGATTTTGAAATTTGCGACAATTTGGATGATGGGGACGACACCAATGAAAAAGTGACCTTTGATTTAAGTACTAAAATGAGTGAAGTTTATAAGCTACAATCAACAACAGATTATAACGTAAAATTTTATGACAGTCAAACCGCTGCAAATGAAGCTATAGATGGTTCTGAAATTTTAGTTCCCATTCAAAACTCTTCTAACCCACAAACTATTTTTGCCAGAATTGAAAATAAGTTACAGACAAACTGTTATTCAACAACCACATTCAAATTAATTGTAAATCCGCTTCCTGAAATTGGAGAAGAAGTCACTCTAACACAATGTGACGATGATACGGACGGAATCTCTAAATTCAATCTTACGGAGGCAAATCGTTTAATTTCTAAAGATTTTGAAAATGAAAAATTCACTTACTACCTTACAAATCCCCAAGCCGAAGAAGGTAACGCAAGCGATCAAATTACAAACTTCACAAATTATCCGAATCCAACTGTCATAAGTAGCCGTGTTTTTGTAAGAATTGAAACCGAAAACGATTGTTATAGAACGTCAAAAATCAATCTAGTTGTTGCAGCTACATTAATTCCAGAAACCTTTAAATTAGAATATTCAGTTTGTGATGATGCGCAAATTGATTTGGATAATTCAAATGGAGTTGCTGCATTTGATTTCAGTGACGCAACAGCAAAGGTGTTGGCTCAACTCCCAACAGGTCAGGATTTGACAGTTTCGTATTACACCTCCGAAGTAAATGCCTTAGCTGAGAGCAATCCCATCTCTGATATTAGCAACCATCGAAACACAAATAACCCTGATACTCAACAGATTTATGTTCGGGTCGATAGTGATGATGTCAATGCGTGTTTGGGGCTTGGAAACCACATTACACTCACGGTTGACCCATTGCCAATTAAGAATACTATTTCAGAATATGTCTTATGTAGTACGACGGATAAAGCGACCTTTGACTTAACAGCTAAAAACAGTCAGGTGAAAGGGACGCAGACAGATCCAATTCTTGTCAGTTACCATTTAAGTGAGCAAAATGCCATTGATAATATTCCTATTCCAATAGCTTCTAATTATGAAAACACCAGCAATCCACAAACCATTTATGTTCGCTCTCAATTTGATTTAAATAATAATAACGTATTAGACGCCGGTGAGTGTGTAAGGACAGACATGAGTTTTGAGTTAAAAGTAAATTCGAAACCCGTCTTATTTACTCCAGCCCCCATCCAATTATGTAGCGATCAAGTAAGTACGGATTATGATTTAACGATTCGAAAGGAACAAATCACTGATAATGATGACACCATCGTTTTAAGCTATTTTAAATCACAAACAGATCTAGATAATGATAATCCAATCCCAATCCCGACACGCTACACGACCAATTCACTGACTGAAACGGTTGTTGTTTTAGCCACGGAGTCTAATAATTGTACGACTCAAATAAATTTAGAATTACAGACAATTTTATATTCAAAATTATCTCAAGCTCATGACTTGGAAGAGTGCGAAATTGACAATAACGGCTATGATTATTTTGATTTGACTCTCAGAGAAGTCACTGTTCTTAATGGATTTGATACTGCGGATTTTGAGTTTCGTTATTACGAAGACGAAATGGCAGCAATTGAGGGCAATTCCGATATTATCCCAGTCCCTTCCAATTTTCTCAATACTCAGATTAACTCACAAACAATTTATATTCGAGTCAAATCAAAAGCAACTAAATGTTTTCAAATTATCCCTTTAAACCTTATTGTAAATCCTGTTCCTGAAATTGGTTTTCCTTTAGAACATGTCATCTGTTTAAATAAAAACGATGTGACTATCGACCCTCAGAGTACACCTTTATTACAGACAACTCCCATTGAAACGGGATTAAATAACACAGAATATTCGTTTCAATGGTACCGTGGAACGATTGATGAAGTTAACTCAGACCCTGATAGTGCTCTAATAATGGGAGAAACAAACCCCGATTATTCTCCTTTATTAGCAGGAGTTTATACTATTTTGGCTACAAATAAGTTATCAGGGTGTAGGATTCCTGCAAGTACCACAGTGATTGGATCGTACCCACCTGAAATGATTTCAACGGAGTTACTTTCATTTGCTTTTTCAGAGAATAATATCATTGAGGTAACCGTAGAAGGAAAAGGGACATATGAATATAAGATCGACGATGGGTCCTGGCAGATGGGAAGAAGATTTGAAAACATTTCAATTGGGGAGCACAGTTTGTTTGTAAGAGACCTTTACAATTGTAATTCATTAACCGAAAAAAAGATTGTCATTGGTTATAATAAATTTTTCACACCTAATGGAGACGGATTTCATGATACCTGGAATGTCACAGGCTTTGAAGTAAAAAATAATGTAAAAATTTATATCTTTGACCGGTACGGAAAACTATTGAAATTAATCAATCCTACAGCAAACGGTTGGGATGGTACTCACGAAGGTGCGTTGATGCCAACCGGAGATTACTGGTTTACATTGGAATTTACTGAGCCTAAAACAAATACAACTAAAAAATTCAGTTCACATTTTACTTTGAAAAGATAAACTAATGATTTTAATTAAAAAGTGTAAATTCATCTTCCTCGTTTTCATGCTGATTTCACAACTCGCAACGACCCAAGAAGGACTTCCGATATACTCTGATTACTTAACGGATAATTATTATTTACTACACCCTTCAATGGCAGGGATTTCTAATTGTAATAAAGTAAGGCTTACTGGACGTCAACAGTGGTTTGGGCAAGAAGAAGCTCCAAACTTACAAACATTGAGTATCAACGGGCGAATAGGTGAAACTTCATCAGGGATTGGAGCAATCGTTTTTAATGACAAAAACGGGTATCATTCCCAATCTGGAGCGTATTTAACCTATGCTCACCATTTAATGTTTTCTAGAAACACCATTGATTTAAATATGTTGTCGTTTGGGCTCAGTGCTGGAATGATTCAATATAAATTAGATACTACAGCTTTTTTAGAATATGACCCTCTTCTTGAAAAGGTTGAAAACGCTGTTGATTTTAATGTTGACTTAGGATTTTCATATCATTTTATTAATTCGTATGTCCATTTAACGATTAAAAACCTTTTACCAAATGATGGTGTAAATGTCAATGAACAAGGCTTAAAATTTAATAATTTAAGAACCTATTTATTTTCTCTAGGAAATGTTTTTTCAAAATATGGATCAGACTGGAGTCATGAACCCTCTTTAATGTTTGCTTTTAAGGATGAAACAAAGGAGGCTTTTATTGATGTTAATTTCAAATCCTATCTAGATTTAGATTTCGGAAAGCTATTTGCTGGCGTATCCTACAGACGAAGTTTTGATGGTGCGGAGTATTCAGATGGTTCTGAGATTACAAGTCAAAAACTTCAATACTTCACTCCAATTGTAGGGGTTGAGTATAATGATTTCATGGCCGCTTACACCTACTCGTATCAAGCCAATTCAATTGTATTTAATAATGCGGGATATCATCAAATAACGCTTGGTTATAACTTTGGATGTAAGAAAGAAAAATACGACTGTAATTGTCCGAGTGTCAATTAAACCTAAAAATCTAAAGTCTGAATAGTAGTTGCTAATACAGGGTTTAAGAGTGCTTCCATAACCGTTTTTTTGCCATTCGTGTATAGTTTATTTGCCCCCTCGATCGTTTTGTTATTCAATAATTGGTTAGCTTCTAATACCGCTTTTGTTTGTCTCGCAACGGCTTCTCCAGAATCAATTATTTTCACATGACTTGGTAATAGTTTTTTTAAAATCGGGGTTAAAAAGTGATAATGTGTACAGCCCAATACCAAGCAGTCGATGTTCGCTTTAAGCATCGGATTGAGATAGCTTTGGAGCAGTTGCAACATTTCTACTGAATGTAAGCCGCCTGTTTCGATCAACTCCACAATACCATTTCCTTCCTGTTCAATAACTAATAATTCATTAGAATATAGCTGAGATGTTTTGTGAAATAATTGACTGCTTAAGGTGCCTTTAGTTGCTAAAATCCCTATCGCTTTTGATTTAGACTCAAGGGCTGCGGGTTTTATTGCGGGTTCAATGCCAATAAAAGGGACGGCGTAGTTGTTTCTAAGAAGATCAATTGCATTGGTTGTCGCGGTATTACAAGCTACCACAACCAGTTTACAGCCTTGATTGATAAGCCACTCTGTGTTTTTAATAGAAAGCGCAATAATAGCTTCCTTTCCTTTTGGCCCATAAGGGGCGTTTTTCGAGTCTGAAAGATAGTGAGTTGATTCCATGGGAAGTAATTGATGGATCTCTTTCCAGATAGAAAGACCACCGACACCTGAATCAAATATTCCAATGGGTTTTGAACTCATACGTTACAAAAATAAAAAAGCTGCTCCTTAAAGAGCAGCTTTTTGTGAACTATTTTGATTAAGATCTAAAACCCTAATTCAGATTTTACATCTTGTAGTAAATCTTTACCACCTGCAAAAATGACACCTTGACCTTGTGAAGCATCAAGAACATAATCATAACCTTGTGCTTGTCCAACCTTTAAAATAGCATTTTTAGCTTTTTCAGTAATTGGTTTTAAAAGGTCAAATTCCTTTTTCTGTAAATCTTGTTGTGCTTGTGTTTGGTACTGACGAATGCTTTGTTCCATTCCTTGTACTTCTTGTAAACGTTTTCCATTCTCTTCGTCTGTCTTTGTGGCGGATTCAGAATCGTACTGCTTTATTTTATTTTGAAGCTCTGTTGCCATTCCTTGAATATCTGTTTCATAGGTTTTAGCTAATTTCTCTAATTCTCCTTTTGCACTGTTCATTTCAGGCATCGCTTCTACCAATTCTTGAGTATTAATATGGGCGACTTTACTTTGTGCTTGAACAGTTAAACTGCTCGCGATAAAAAGTGTAGTGGCTAATAAAAGTAATCTTAAATGTTTCATAGTAATTTTTGTTTATTGTTTGATTTAATTGTTGTTTCTAATGCTATCTCGTTTTCGTTTTTGAGCTTCAAGTCGTGCTTTTCGCTCTTCTAATGCTTGTTTTTTCTTTTCTTCTAACGCTTTTTTTCGAAGTTCTCGATCACTAAGTACTCCAGTTGATTCCGTCGGTATAATTTTTTCTTCTGTTTGTTCCGTTTTTGCTTTTGCCCGATCTTCTATCGCTTTTTGTCTTTTAGCTTCCAGTTCTTTTTTACGGAGTTCTCTAGCACTTAAAGTCGGTACAGAAGATTCTGTGACTGATTCGGAATCTTCAGTATTGGTCGTCACTTTATTTTTGTTGTTTTTTTCTGCTTTTGCTTTTGCGCGATCCTCTAATATTTTTTGCCTTTTAGCTTCCACCTGTTTTTTACGTTCTTCACGAACTTTAAGCTGGTCCTCCCGTTTCTTTTCTAGCAATGCAGCACGTTCTTCTTTTCGTTTATCTAACAACTGTTGACGCTCATCTTGACCAGAATTTACTTCTACAATAGTGCTTTCTTCTTCAGCTTCTTTCCGCTCTTTTTTAGTTTCGGCCTGGGTCCGTTTTGAAGCTCTGTTAATCGTTCGAAGTATTTGATCACTGATGTCATACCGATCGGCTGAATACAACATGACGACATCCGCGGATTTATCAAAGATGAAATCATATTTTTTAGACGAAGCAACCTCTTGAACAGCAGCAAAGATTTGATCTTGGATGGGCTGCATGAGTTGCTTTTTTTGAATCAATAAATCACCATTTGGCCCAAATCGATTTTGTTGGTATTCACTAATTTCATTCTCGATGATTTGTAGATCTTCTTCACGATCTGAAATCAATTCACTTGTGAGCAAAATTCGCTCATTGTTTAATTGTTTTTTTTGATCTTCAAGAACGGTTAAACGACTCTCTATTTCTGATTTCCATTCTTGCACTTTGGCATCTAATTGAGAAACGGAGTTTTGATATTCAGTAATATTTTCTAGAATGTATTCAGTATCAATATAGCCAATTCGAACGCTTTTTTGAGCATATACGCTCACCGTAACGTTTAGTATAAAAAGCAAGCATCCTACCTTTTTTAAGGTTGTAAAACAACTAAGTCTAAAACTATCTGAACTCATTTTTTAATTATTTCAAATTAATGATTTGGGATTTGTTTGTCAATATATTTCAAATTAACGAAATAAATTTCACAATATTTCATCTCCAAGTTATTCATTCTATGCTTCGTTAAAGAAAATACCATGCCAAATATTAAAATTGCTGACCAATGATGAAATGTGTTTCCCAACCATGTTTTGTGGTTTCACCTGGTAAAGGATCAAATCCATGTCCAAAATCAATTCCTAACAATCCAAAGGCGGGCATAAATAAACGCAAGCCAACTCCAGCAGATCTATTAATCAAAAATGGATTATATTCTTTAAAGCTGTTGTAGGAAGCTCCACCTTCTAAAAAGGCAAGCACATAAATTTTGGTTTGTTGTTCTAAAGTAATTGGGTGTCTTAACTCTAAAGAGTATTTATTGTAAATCGTTCCTCCATCCTGATTCGATAACGATTGATTTGGATAGCCTCTCAGGGCGACCGCTTCTCTACCATCCAAGCTGTAAGTTCCTAGCCCATCTCCACCAAGAAAAAAGCGTTCAAACGGAATCACACCACGATCATTATTGTATGCGCCCAAAAACCCGTATTCAAAGGAAGGTTTTAAAATTAATTTCCCTGCTATTTTAGTGTACCACTCTCCTTTGAATTTTATTTTATAAAACTCTAGCCACTTGTAGCGTTTTTGATCGATTTCTCCAATGCGAGTTGAGGCGTCGTTACGTTGCTGAATCTCGTCTTCATTAGAACTATTTGAATATTGTGAAATTATGTCTAATTGAGCTTGACGTTCTTGACTTAAGCCCTTATAATCGACATCACTCACAGCAGAATAAGGGAAACTAAATTTTGCTGAGAGGTTAAAACTCGATCCGCCTTCTGGGTAGATGGGGTCATTATAGGTGTTATTACGACTCAATCCAACCGTGTAAGCTAAATTATTTGAGTTTCCATTTCCGAATGTAAATAAACCTGTATTGTAGTTATTTAAATCATAATATTGAAAGCTTAATGCTTGAGAAAGCACAAAGTAATCATCTGGTACAGATAGTTTTTTTGCAATACCAAGGGTTAAACCTGTGATGTTAAAACTTCTATTTTTATCCGCATTTCGAGTTGCAGGGTTGTATAGAAACTGTTTAGTCTGCGAAATAGAAGTAGAAAACTGTACTGGTTTTTCACCACCGAGCCATGGTTCAGAAAACGAAAAGCTATAGGTTTGATAAAACCGACTTGCCTGTAAACGAAGCGATAAACTCTGACCATCTCCCATGGGCACAGGCGTGTAAGCTTCTTTATTAAAAAGATCTTTTATAGAGAAATTGCTAAATGTTAGACCTAAAGTTCCAATGAAACCACCACCGCCGTAGCCACCTTGTAATTCAATTTGACTCGACCCTTTTTCAACAACAGAATATTCAACATCAAGAGTTCCATCCGTAGGGTTTACATTTTTTAAATCGGGAGAAATTTGCTGGGCATCAAAAAATCCGAGCTGACCAAGTTCACGAATGGTTCTTACAACATTTGATTTGCTGTACAATTGCCCAGGACGCGTTCGAAGTTCTCTGTAAATAACACGGTCATTTGTTTTATCATTACCAACAACATTTATGCTTCTAAAATAGGCTGGCTTTCCTTCTGTAATCCGAATTTCCATATCAATGATATTCCCATCGGTGCTAACTTCAACAGGTGTAATTGTTGAAAATAGATACCCATTATTTTGATAAAGGTTTGTTAAGTCAAAAGCATCAGGATCAGAAGCATCAGCGATTCTTTTTTCTAATTCGATACCATTATAGGTATCACCTTTTTTGATTTTTAAAATTCGATTGAGCTGCGCATCTGAATACACGGCATTTCCCAAAAAGTTAAGGGAGCCATAAACATATTTTTCACCTTCTTCGATATCTATTTTTAGACTGACTGTGTTTTCGTCATTTATAATGAGTGTATCGCTAATAACTCTCGCATCCCTGTAGCCTTGTTCTTTGTACTTATCGACAATGCTATTGAGATCTTCCTTAAACTCGGCATCAATGTATTTAGAGCGCTTCCAAAGTCTAAAACGGTTTTTCTTTTTAGTCTTCTTCATTGCCTTTCGAAGGCGTTTGCTACTCAGTTTTTCTAAGCCAGTAAATTCAATCTGCTTTACTTTGATTTTAGACCCTTTGTCAATTTTCACTAACATGTTCACTCTAGATTTATTAACAGAGTCCACTACTTTTTTGGTAGTAATACTGGTCTTTGCGTTTAAAAACCCGAGTTTTCGATATTTACTTTCAAGGTAGTTTTTGGTGGTTGTTAGTAGGTTTTCCGTCACCTTAGCGCCTTTGTCTAACTTATTTTCTTTAATAATCTCTTTTATCTTTCCCTTTTTAACCCCAACTATTTTCACCTCTTTTAGTTCTGGTAAGTCATCTAGCTGAATTTCTAAAAAAACATTAGTGCCTTCTGTTTTGCTGATAAACAAGTCAATACTACTAAACAGGTTTGAGTTCCATAGTTTTTTTATAGCCTCTCCAATTTTATTATCTCCAGGTATGTCTAAGGTTTCACCTTTCCGTAGTCCTGAGTAGGTCACAATTGTTTCTGCACCATAAACGGTCTCACCACTAACTGAAATATCAGCAATGGTATAGGTTGTTTGTGGTTCCCTGGTTTCTTGTGAAAACAACAGAGAACTACCTAAAACGATGGTTAAGTAGAGGAGTCTGTTGACGTATTTAAAAGTTATTTTAGCTAAGCTGATCACTTGTTTTTCCAAATCTTCGTTCTCTTTTTTGATAATTAACGATGGCTTCATACAAATGCTCATTTGTAAAGTCGGGCCAATATACATCAGTAAAATATAATTCTGCATAAGCAATCTGCCATAACAGGAAATTACTGATGCGTTTTTCACCACTCGTACGGATTAACAAATCCACGTCGGGTAAATTTTGTGTGTAAAGATGCTGATTTATTAGCGTTTCATCAATATTTTCGACTGAAATTATATTATTTTTAACTTTATCGCTTATAAGCTTCATGGCGTTAATCAATTCATCTCTGGAGCCATAGCTTAGTGCTAGGGTTAAAGTCATGCGAGAATTCTCTTTAGTTTCATCAATAACGTGCAGTAATTCTTTATAAACTTTTTCAGGGAGTGTTTTGAGGTCTCCAATAGCATTTAATTGGATGTTATTTTCTTGAAGGGTTTTAATCTCTTTTTTTAATGAAGAAATCAAAAGTTGCATGAGCGTTTTTACCTCTAATTTTGGGCGATTCCAATTTTCGGTCGAAAATGCATATAGTGTCAAATGTTTCACACCCAATTCCGCACAACTCTCAACTGTGGTACGCACCGATTTAGTGCCGTTCTCATGTCCAAAAATGCGCATGAATCCTTTTTCTTTTGCCCAGCGTCCATTTCCATCCATGATGATGGCAATGTGACTTGGCAAATTCTCTGAAGATATCGTTGTTTTTAAACTCATATTAATAATTACAAAAGCAGGGTTTCCTTCCGAACGTGTAAGTTAAGGTAAAACCGCTAAATACGTACCAATCATTATTATTAAAATTACCAAATCTAAATCTCTCTCTTAAATTTTTGGTATCTGGTTCACTGCCATCTAATTCATCCGAAAACGTATAATGGGCCGCAATCTCAAACGCCAAAACGATGTGACGCGTAATCGTGGTTTTAAAGCCTAATGCAATTGGTATGCCATACGCATTGCTTCTTGTTTTTTCTGAGACTAACCGGCCTCTAGAGTAATAAAAATTTGGAAAATTTACCATACTAATCCCTGTATATATATATGGAGTTGCTTGAGTTACTCCCGTGTGCAAATCAAACTCAAAAAAGGTAAATTCCATCCCCGCAGAAACCTCAAGTAATGAAGAATTAAAATTATAGCCTCTTAATTTCCTTCTCGGATCATCAGAATTAGTGTCATCTGCAGCAAATTTCGAATAGATAAAACTAGCTCTAAGAGAATGTCTAGGGCTTCGGTTCCACTTTGCAACGATCCCTGTTGATAATTCGTTTGGGGCAATAAACGTTGTTTCGCCAACGTCTCCAATAAAATTACTTCCACCTCCAAAAACCCCGATTTCATAAATCTGAGCCACACTTAGATTATAAGATAACAAGGAAAATAAAAAGATATGGACTGGTTTCATTTTGTATTTAAAGATGCAAATATAATAATTTTGATCAGCCTCCAGTTAACTTATTCAGAGACTAATCTATAGAACAGACATTATCTTATTATATTGTTTAATTCCGATGATCAGCACCCCATAAAAGTTTGTTGCGGAGCGTTTCTAAAAAGCTTTCTTCTTCCAATTCGAGCATATTAATATTGTAAGGAGCTTTCTGAATAGTGATCGTTGTGTTATTGCTAAGGGTATTGATTCTTGAGTCTAGCGAGACCAAATGAACATTTTCACGCCCTGAGACTTTTAGTTTTATGACCCGTTTGCTAGAAATTACGAGTGGACGCGCATTTAAATTATGGGGTGCAATTGGGGTTAAGACGAGATTATCCGCCTCGGGCATAATTACGGGGCCTCCACAACTTAAAGAATAACCAGTAGAGCCAGTAGGAGTAGAGACAATCAGTCCATCCGCCCAGTAAGAGGTTAAAAACTCATCATTCAACCAAGTTTCAATAGAAATCATAGAGGTTGTGTTTTTTCGACTAACAGTGATTTCATTTAATGCGAAATTTAAATCAAAAACAGCGTCCTCACTATCCGTTGTTAAACTCAACACACTTCTTTTTGAAATTCTATATTGGCCTAAAAAAATTAGATCCATGGCACTTTCGATGTTGTTTATCGGAATGGTTGCTAAAAACCCTAAGCGCCCGGTATTGATACCAACAATTGGAATTTCTAAATCTTTCACATACGTAATAGCTCTTAAAATAGTGCCATCACCCCCGATACTAATTAAGAGTTCATAAGAACGATCTAAAGATTCAAACGTTCCAAATCCAGACGAACGGATATCGATATTGGACTCTGCCACAATGGATGCATGAAAGTTTTTTTCAAAGGCAACTTCAGCAGTTTTGCTATTTAAATACACAATAAGTGTTTGGATGGCCGCTTCTGAGCGTTCGTTAAAAGCAGGGCCATAAACGGCTATTTTCATTTCTTGTTGCTTATAAGTTTAAATATTTATCTAAATATGCCGAACGTTCTTTGAGATTACTTAAAAACCCATCGTCTTCATGCCCCGAAAGGATCGTGTAGCCGTAGCGTCTAAAGGCTTGAAAGATACTACTTAAACCAGAATTTCCAATTTTAAGCGTAATTTGAGTTAAGTCGTTTTCGGTTCTAGAAATAAAAGACCCTAATAACTTGGCGTTATTGGATTCTACAATTTGACTGATTTCACTGAATGAAAAGTCGTTTGCTCCTTTTTCAATGACAATAATCCCACCTGGTTCTGAAAAAAACGGGGTTTTATTAAAAAGTGAAATGATATCGTTTAATTGATAATATCCTAAATAATTATTTTCAGCATCTAAAACAGGCATGATGTTACAGTCGTTTTTTGCAAAGGCTTCTAAAACATCGAGCCATAAAAAAGAGTCTCGCACAAAAAACCCTTCAATCGCATACAGTACTTCCGAAATCGCTTGCTCAGGTTCAAAACAATACACATCTGTTTCCGACAAACATCCCATATAAATTTGGTTGTTTAAAACGGGGACATGCGAATAAGTTAATCTTTTAAAAATAGTTTGTAGCTCCTCTACAAGTGTTTTAGGACTTGATGGTGTTAGATCGTTTATAATAAATTGATTTAATGGCATGCGTATGTGTGTATTCAAATGCAAATTAATCAAAAATAATAGACTTTAAGCGTTAAGTACTTTGTATTTTTGTTTGAAATTTAATTTTAATGACTAAGTTAAGCGTTAATATCAATAAGATTGCCACTCTGAGAAATTCTAGAGGCGGCGACACTCCTAATGTTGTTCAATTTGCCAAAGATGTACAAGAATTTGGTGCCCAAGGGGTCACCATTCACCCGCGTCCAGACCAGCGTCATATCCGGTATCAAGATGCGTATGATCTAAAATCTGTGGTACATACCGAATATAATATTGAAGGTAATCCGATTCCTGAGTTTGTTGAAATGGTTCTAAAAATAAAACCGACGCAAGTCACTTTAGTGCCGGATGCAGAAAATGCAATCACCTCCAATGCAGGATGGGATACCCTGAAACACAAAGGTTTTTTGACTGAAATCGTTCAAGAGTTTAAACAAAACAACATACGAACCTCGGTTTTTTTAGACCCCAACCTGGCACAGCTTGAAGGTGCGAAAGCCATTGGAGCAGATCGAATTGAGCTTTATACTGAAGCATTTGCGCATCAGTTTTCATTGGGAAATAATGAAGCGATGACTCCGTACACCCAATGTGCTCAACGTGCTTTGCAATTAGATTTAGGGCTGAACGCAGGACATGATTTGTCATTAGAGAATATTCAATTTTTTAAAGACAATGCTCCGGGATTATTGGAAGTGTCTATTGGGCATGCCTTAATTTCTGAAAGCTTGTATTTGGGGATCGATAATGTGATCAACATGTATTTGAATAAGTTAAAATAATGCTTTTACACTCTAATATTATCGGTGAAGGTCCCCCGTTTGTCATTCTACATGGGTTTTTGGGAATGGGCGATAATTGGAAAACACTCGCAAAACAGTTTTCGGGATTAAGGTTTCAAGTTCATCTTGTTGACCAACGGAATCACGGACGTAGTTTTCATGACTCTATATTTAATTATGATGTTTTAGCAGCGGATTTAAAAGCCTATTACGACCATCATGCTCTAGAAAACACGGTGCTTTTAGGACATTCAATGGGAGGGAAAACCGCCATGCTTTTTGCGGCACTGTATCCCGAATGTGTTTCAAAATTAATTGTAGCCGATATTGCACCCCGATTTTATCCGGTTCACCACGACGCCATTGTGGACGGATTATCTTCCCTAAATTTCGAAGAACTAACTTCAAGAAAGGAAGCGGAAATTCAGCTATCTAAATATGTTCAAGATATTGGAACGCGTCAGTTTTTATTGAAAAATATTTACAGAGTCTCCCCAACTGTTTTAGGTCTTCGAATAAATTTAGAGGCTCTTAAAACTCAAGTTTTTGAGGTTGGAGAAGCACTGTCTCCCATCCTAAGTTACCCAAAAGACTGCTTGTTTTTAAGAGGCGATCAATCAGAGTATATTTCGATTCAAGATGAAGGCGCCATTAAGGTTCAATTCCCAAACGCTACCATCCAAACAGTGACCAATGCAGGCCATTGGCTTCATGCCGAAAACCCAGTAGAATTCTTTGAACGCGTTTGTGCGTTTATCGCTTGATACACATAAGCTTAAAAATGTTTGTAAGGCGTTAAAAATATTGTATTTTTGCCACCCAATTTTTATTTCATTACTATGAATATTACAAGAGAAAGTATTGACACGTTAAACGCCGTTGTTAAGATTGAGGTTGCTAAAGCAGATTATTCTGATAACGTAGATAAAATTTTAGCGAATTACCGCAAAACAGCAAATATCCCAGGCTTTAGAAAAGGACATGTCCCAATGGGATTTGTAAAAAAGCAATATGGAAAGGCCGTACTTGTTGATGAAGTCAATAAACTTATTCAAGAAGCTTTAGGAAAATATCTTACCGAAGAAAAACTGGATGTTTTAGGCAACCCATTACCACGCTCACAAGACAACTTGGATTGGGATAAAGACGATTTTTCGTTTGAATTTGAAATAGGGCTAAGTCCAGAATTTGAGATCAAACTAAAAGCAAAAAAAGCACTTACGAAATATACAATTACAGCCGATAAAAAAATGATTGATGACCAATTGGTCAACATCCAAAAACAATACGGGAAACTGACCGCTAAATCTGTTGTTGAGCAAGAAGATGAGGTAACGGGTGTGTTTTTCAATGATGCGGAAGGGATTGAAGCCACCGCCACTTTTACCTTAGATAAACTAAAAGGAAAGTCAAATACCAAAGCTTTTTTAGGAGCCAATGTAGATGCTGTTTTAACTTTAGACACCAAAGGGTTATTTGCAGACTCCCACGATTTAATGACCTATTTAAAAGTAGATCACGATACAGCACACGGACTCGATGTTCAAGTGACCTTTACAATTAGTGAAGTGAATTCAAGAGAATTAGCAGAATTTGATCAAGAGTTGTTTGATAAATTATTTGGACCAGGAGTCGTGACTTCAGTGACTGAACTAAGAGCTAAAATTACCGAAGATGCTGAAAAACAATTTGTACAACAAGCAGATCAAAAATTCCTCAATGATGTAACGGAACATCTAGTAGAAAACACAAAATTTGATTTACCAACGCAATTTCTTCAAAAGTGGATTCAAACTGCGGGCGACAAAGAATTAGATGTAGCTCAGGCTAAAGAAGAATATGAAAAGTCAGAAAAAAGCATGCGCTATCAATTAATAGAAAGCAAGCTGATTGTAGACAACAGTCTTCAAGTAAATTTCGAAGATTTAAAAGCATATACTTCTGAGATGATCAAAGGACAAATGGCGCAGTATGGTCAAACAAATCCAACCGAAAAAGAAATTGACGATATTGTAGCACGTGTGCTTTCAAATCAAGAAGAAGTGAAGCGTATATCAGAGCAATTAACAAGTCAAAAATTGTTAGATTTTTATAAAGAAAACGCTAATTTTAAAGACAAAAAATTAACCTATGAAGCCTTTGTCAAAGAAGTTTACGGGAAATAATTTTTATAAACAATTACGTAAAAAGCACTTCTTAGGAAGTGTTTTTTTTATACCTTTAAAGCAAGTTTTAGACTAGAAATAGTTTTATATTTACATTCTCAATACCTAAAAAAAGCACTATGGATTACGGAAATGAATTCAAAAAATTTGCCATCTCTGATCAAGGGATTAGCAGTCTTTATTATGATAAAATAGTTAGTAGCATGACCCCAATGGGTTTGACGCCAAATATTATTGAAGAGCGCCAAATGAATGTGGCTGTTTTTGATGTATTTTCAAGGTTAATGATGGACCGTATTATTTTTATGGGGACAGCAATTAATGATCAAGTCGCAAATATCATTCAAGCACAATTATTGTTTTTGGAAAGTACCGATGCCACGAAAGACATCCAAATATACATTAACTCACCAGGAGGAAGTGTCTATGCGGGTTTAGGGATTTATGATACCATGCAACTCATCAAACCCGATGTTGCCACGATTTGCACCGGAATGGCTGCTTCTATGGGCGCTGTTTTATTATGTGCAGGTGCCAAAGGAAAACGGAGTGGATTAACGCACTCAAGAGTGATGATTCACCAACCTTTAGGTGGGGCGCAAGGACAAGCGAGTGATATTGAAATTACGGCGCGCGAAATTTTAATCTTAAAAGAGGAATTGTATAAAATCATCAGCAAACACTCCGGTCAAGAATACGACAAAGTATATGCGGATAGTGATCGTGATTACTGGATGAAATCTGACAAAGCTTTAGAATACGGTATGATCGACGAAATTTTATCTCGAAGTTAAAAACCCCAAACTCGTTATGGCAAAAGAAGAATTAGACTGTTCATTTTGCGGCAAGAAAAAGGCCGATACCAATTTACTCATCGCTGGGATCGACGCTCACATTTGTGACCGTTGTATCGAACAAGCGAATGGCATTGTCATTGAAGAATCCAAGCAAAACAAAGGCGATGATTTTTCTTCGGATGTGATGCTAAAAAAGCCGCAAGAAATTAAAGCGTTTTTAGATGGTTACATTATTGGGCAAGACCAAACTAAAAAAGTCATGTCGGTAGCGGTCTATAATCACTACAAACGATTATTGCAAACGACTTCAGAAGACGATATTGAAATCCAAAAAAGTAACATTATCATGGTTGGGCAAACAGGGACTGGAAAGACCTTGATGGCCAAAACCATTGCGAAAATGCTCAATGTGCCATTGGCCATTGTGGATGCGACGGTACTAACCGAAGCTGGATATGTTGGAGAAGATGTAGAGAGCATGCTCACACGCTTATTACAAGCGGCCGATTACGACCAAGAAAAAGCAGAACGTGGCATTGTATTTATTGATGAAATTGATAAAATTGCCCGTAAAAGCGATAATCCATCTATCACAAGAGATGTTTCTGGAGAAGGCGTTCAACAAGCGCTTTTGAAATTATTAGAAGGAACGGTTGTCAATGTACCACCAAAAGGCGGTCGAAAACACCCCGATCAAAAATTTATTGAAGTCAATACCGAAAACATACTATTCATTGCTGGGGGCGCTTTTGATGGCATCGAACGTCATATTTCAAAGCGTCTCAATATGACCGCTATTGGGTATAAAGCATCCCATGATGAGGAGCAAGTGGATTCTGAACACCTATTACAATACATCATTCCAAAAGATTTAAAAGATTTTGGATTGATCCCTGAAATAATTGGACGTTTACCGGTTCTTACCTATATGAATCCATTAGATGAAGAGACCCTTAGAGCGATTCTGACCGAGCCTAAAAATGCTATTGTGAAGCAATATAAAAAGTTGTTTGAAATGGATGAGATTGCACTCTCATTTAAAGATGATGCTTTAGACTTTATTGTTAAAAAAGCCATAGAATATAAGCTTGGGGCTCGTGGATTACGATCGTTGTGTGAAGAGATTTTAACAGACGCCATGTTTGTGATGCCGAGTAGTGATGAAACAGCCTTGGTGGTCGATAAGTCGTATGCCGAAAAACATTTGTCGCGCACACAATTGAAACGTCTCAAAGCAGTTTCCTAATTAATTTCTAACAGGGCTTCTAAGAACTGACGCGAATTAGATAGTCGTGGCACTTTATGTTGTCCGCCTAGTTTATTATTGCATTTCATCCACTTATAAAACAAGCCGGGTTGTGCGGCATGAATTTTAGGTTTGTTGAGGGTGATACTATTGTAGCGTTTGGCTTCATAATCAGAATTTAAGGACTTTAAAGAATTATCTAAAAGTTCTCCAAAATACTGCAAATCGTCGGGCGGTGTTTTAAATTCAATAACCCACTCGTGGGCTCCTTTGGAGTTCCCCTCCATAAATATGGGTGCGACGGTATAATCGATAATCTCACTATTGGTTTTTTGAGTGACTATCTTTAGTGCTTTATCGGTGTTTTCAATGATCAGTTCTTCGCCAAAAACATTGATAAAATGCTTGGTGCGTCCCGTGACTTTGATGCGATAGGGGTTTGTTGAAGTGAAAGTTACCGTATCGCCTATTTTATAGCGCCACAAGCCAGCATTGGTGGTGATGACAATTGCATAATTTTCACCTGTTTTAACTTCAGATAACGGAATTATTTTCTCGGTAGCAGAGCCATATGTTTTCATCGGAATAAATTCATAAAATATTCCGTAATCCAACATCAATAAAAGCTCATCCGAATGGTTGCGGTCTTGAATGGCAAAAAAGCCTTCAGAAGCATTATAAATTTCATAATATTTAACAGTCGATGAAGGAATGATCGATTTAAACTGATTGACATACGGCAAGAAACTAACCCCACCATGAAAGTACACCTCTAGATTGGGCCACACATCCAAAATTGTTTTAGTTCCAGAAGTTTCTAAAACATTATTAAGAAGTGCCAACATCCACGAAGGTACTCCGGCAAGGCTGGTCACATTTTCGTTGATCGTTTCATTAACGATGGCTTGCATTTTATATTCCCAATCACTCATCAAGGAAACTTTGTTGCTTGGCGTGCTGCTAAACTCTGCCCAAAACGGCATGTTATGAATTAGAATTGCGGACAAATCTCCGAAGACGGTTCCGTTTTCTTCATAGAGTTCTTTTCTACC
>ENA-UZWV01002476-UZWV01002476.1-metagenome-genome-assembly--contig:-Day-3-1m-contig-2476_pt1 | contig 34638 bp, 27 predicted proteins | sample MGYA00260342_ERZ794902 | MGnify/ENA metagenome assembly ERZ794902
AAATATGAATATCAAGGAAACGAAGAAGAATATAATCCAAGCTGGGCATAGAGCTGTTGAAGAATTAATTAAAGTAGCTAAAGAAGCTATAGTTGATTCTGGTGATGATATAACAGCGGATAGATTAAAGAACGCAGCAGCTACTAAAAAGCTAGCTATATTCGATGCCTTCGAGATATTAACTAGAATACAACTAGAGCAAGATATTATTGATGAAAAACCTGCAGAGGTAAAAGAAGAAAAATCTTTTGGAGGCTTTGCTGAAAAAAGATCTAAATAATGTACGAGCAAACGTTATATAAAGTTATAACACCTGTAAAGCTTACTACTATATCAAGACTTAACAAAGCTAGAAAGTGGGATTATGGATATAATAAAGAGCATGATATTGTTGTTATAAGTAAGACCGGGCAGATTGGCGAAATATATGATATAAATAATCTTAAAATAGCTTTGCCAAAAGCCCCAACTGGGATTGATAAGTCAAAAAATAAATGGATCCCTGAAGATTATCCTAAAGAATTAAAAGCTATTGACAGCATATTCGATTGGAGAGACTATCCGGAAAAATTTAAATTAAAATGGGAAAGCTATATAGATGAACAATTTAACAAAAGAGAAAAAGGCCATTGGTTCAATAATAAAGGTGTGGATACTTACATTACTGGTACTCACTTTATGTACTTGCAGTGGTCCAAAATTGATATTGGGAAGCCAGACTTTAGGGAATCAAACAGACTATTCTTTATATTCTGGGAAGCTTGCAAAGCTGACGCTAGATCCTATGGGATGTGCTACCTTAAGAACCGTCGATCTGGATTTTCTTTCATGTCATCAGCTGAAATTGTTAATCTTGCAACAATATCCTCTGATTCACGGTTCGGTGTATTGTCCAAATCTGGACAAGATGCTAAGAAGATGTTCACTGACAAGGTGGTACCAATCTCTGTTAATTACCCGTTCTTCTTTAAACCAATACAGGACGGAATGGACCGTCCGAAGACCGAACTTGCCTACAGGGTCCCGGCCTCGAAACTTACCAGGAGACGACTCGATTCCAAGGATAGATCCAAGCAAGAAGCCCTTAAGGGTTTGGACACGACCATCGATTGGAAGAACACGGGTGACAATGCCTATGATGGGGAAAAACTTAAACTCCTCGTCCATGATGAATCGGGGAAATGGGAAAGGCCGAACAACATCCTCGACAACTGGAGGGTTACGAAAACCACCCTTAGATTAGGTAGTAGAGTAATAGGTAAGTGTATGATGGGTTCAACATCAAATTCACTTGACAAAGGAGGTGACAATTTTAAAAAGTTATATAATAACTCAGATGTTACCAAAAGAAATAGAAATGGACAAACTGCTTCGGGATTATATTCTTTATTTATTCCAATGGAGTGGAATTACGAAGGTTTTATTGATGAGTATGGCCAACCAGTATTTGATACACCAAAAGAACCAGCTGTAGGTCCATATGGTGACGTTATAGAAGTTGGAGTTATAGAGCACTGGAATAATGAGGCAGAAGGTTTAAAGTCTGATCAGGACGCTTTAAATGAGTTTTATAGACAATTCCCAAGATCAGAAGAACACGCTTTTAGAGATGAAACAAAAAACAGTATATTTAATTTAGTTAAAATATACGAGCAAATAGATTATAATGAAGATTTAGGAAATACTAATGTATTAACTAAAGGTAGCTTTCAATGGGTCAACGGTATTAAAGATACAACTGTAAAGTTTACACCTAACCCTTCTGGTAGGTTTTTAGTATCTTGGGTGCCTGGAGAACATTTACAAAATAAACAAATTGTATCTAAAGGATTAAAATCGCCAGGTAATCAACACATGGGAGCTTTTGGATGTGATAGTTATGATATATCAGGAACAACAGATGGTCAGGGATCTAAAGGAGCATTGCACGGATTAACTAAGTTTAGTTTAGAAGACGCTCCGGCTAATACTTTCTTTTTAGAATATATAGCTAGACCTCAGACTGCAGAGATATTTTTTGAAGATGTATTAATGGCTTGCATATTTTATGGCATGCCTATATTAGCAGAGAATAACAAACCTAGATTATTATATTATTTTAAAAGAAGAGGATATAGAGGTTACTCTATGAATAGACCTGATAAGCTTTGGAATAAATTATCTGTAACAGAAAGAGAAATAGGTGGTATGCCTAACTCAAGTGAAGATATAAAACAAGCGCATGCGGCTGCTATTGAAACATATATAGATCAGCACGTAGGTTTAAAAGAAGATGGGCAATATGGTGCAATGTATTTTAATACTACTTTAAATGATTGGGCTGGATTTGATATAAATAAAAGAACCAAGTTTGATGCAGCTATAAGTTCAGGTTTAGCAATAATGGCATGCAACAGACATTTATACCACCCAAGACCACGAGTAGAGAAAGAAACAATAAGTTTAAAAATAGCTAAATACACCAATCAAGGTGGTTTATCAAAATTAATAGAAAAATAAAAATATGGCTGAGTCAGTTATAACAAGTTATTTTCCAAGCCAAGTAGCTAGCGATGCGGAGAAGATGTCCATGGATTATGGTACTACGGTAGGTAGAGCTATAGAAAGTGAGTGGTTCAATAATACAAATGGAGGAAGTTCAAGTAGGTTTCAAAGTAATCAAGTTACATTTCATAATTTAAGATTATACGCAAGAGGTGAACAGCCTATACAAAAATATAAAGATGAATTATCTATTAATGGAGATTTATCTTATTTAAATTTAGATTGGAAACCTGTACCTATTATACCTAAGTTTGTAGATATAGTTGTTAATGGTATTTCTGATAGGCTATTTGATATAAAAGCTTATTCACAAGATCCTTATGGGGTTGACAAGAGAACAAGGTATATGGAATCTCTTATTAGAGATATGCAAACCAAAGAACTTAATGAGTTTGCTAGTGCTGAATTTGGAGTTAATTTATTTGAAAACGACCCTGAAACCTTACCTAAGAATAAAGAAGAATTAGATTTACATATGCAACTTACTTATAAACAGCAAGTTGAAATAGCAGAAGAACAAGCTATTAAAGTTTTATTAGATGGTAATAATTATGATTTAATAAAAAGAAGATGTAATTATGATTTAACTACAATAGGTATTGGAGCTGTTAAAAATGTATTTACTAAAGCGGAGGGTGCTAAGGTAGAATATGTAGACCCAGTTAATTTAGTTTGGTCATATACTGATTCTCCTTATTTTGATGATATATATTATGTAGGAGAAGTAAGATCAGTACATTTAAACGAGCTTAAAAAAGAATTTCCTTGGTTAACTAACGATGAGTTAAAAGAAATAGCAGGGCAATCCGTTACTAATAATGGATTTTATAACAGATCTATAAGTAATGTTAATAAAGATGATTCTAATACAGTGCAGGTATTGTATTTTAATTATAAAACTTTTACTAATGAAGTGTACAAAGTAAAAGAAACAGCTACTGGTGCATCAAAGATAATACCTAAAGATGATCAGTTTAATCCCCCGCCAGAACTATATGAAGAATACGGTATAGAAAAATTATCAAAATCACTCGAGGTATTATATGAAGGAGTAAAGATAGTTGGAGGTAGAATGCTAAAGTGGGAGTTGGCTAAGAATATGATCAGACCTAAAAGTGACTATTCTAAAGTTAAGATGAATTACAGCATGGTAGCTCCTAGAATGTATCGAGGTAGAATAGAATCTATAGTAAGTCGTATAACAGGCTTTGCTGATATGATTCAATTAACACACTTAAAGTTACAACAGGTAATGTCAAGAATGGTTCCTGATGGAGTTTATCTAGACGCTGATGGTTTAGCTGAAGTTGATTTAGGCAACGGTACAAATTACAATCCTCAAGAGGCGTTGAATATGTTTTTTCAAACAGGTTCCGTAATAGGTAGGTCATTTACACAAGATGGTGATATGAATCCTGGTAAAGTTCCTATTCAAGAAATAACTACAGGAGCTGGTGGTGGTAAAATGCAATCATTAATAGGTAATTATAATTACTACATGCAGATGATTCGCGATGTAACCGGATTAAATGAAGCAAGGGACGGTAGTACGCCGGATTCTAGAGCATTAGTTGGAGTACAGAAAATGGCAGCTGCAAATTCAAATGTAGCAACTAGACACATATTAGATGGAAGTTTGTTTTTAACTTCAGATTTATGCGAAGGCTTATCATTAAGAATTTCAGATATATTAGAATACTCTCCTACAAGAGATGCTTTTATACATAAGATAGGTAATCAAAACGTAGCTGTGCTTGAAGAAATGAAAGATTTATATCTTTATGATTTTGGCATATTTATTGAACTACAACCGGATGAAGAAGAAAGAGCTGTACTTGAAAACAATATACAAGCAGCAGTGCAAAGTGGATTAATTGATTTATCTGATGCTATTGATTTAAGAGAAATTAAAAATCTTAAACTAGCTAACCAATTATTAAAAATAAGAAGGATAGACAAGCAAAAGAAAGATCAAGAAATACAACAACAAAATATACAAGCGCAGGCTCAAGCAAATGCTCAAGCTCAACAAGTAGCTGCTCAGGCGGAAGTTCAAAAAGGACAAGCTTTGATTCAGCAAAAAATAGAGTTAGCAAACGCTCAAGCACAAATAGATACTCAAAAATTAATGCAAGAAGCTACTTTAAAGAAAGAGTTAATGCAATTAGAATTTGAAATGAACCTGCAGCTTAAGGGTTTAGAAGTACAAGGACGTAAGTCAGAACTAGTAGACAAAGAAGATAGAAAGGACGATAGAACAAAACTTCAAGCTACACAACAAAGTGAATTAATACAACAAAGACAAAACAATTTACCAGCTCAAGATTTCGAATCAAGTGGGTTTGATACAATGGGCGGTGGATTCAACTTAGGTTCGTCAGACCCTAGGTAATAATAATAGTAACAATTATATAATATTTTATCATGTCAGAAGAATTAGAACAAGAAGTACCCGTTGTTGAGGAAGTCAAAACGGAAGAACCTAAACCTGTGTCGGTTGACGACGGGGTTATTAAGGTTGATTTAGGATTATTAAATAAACCAGTAGACGATGCCATTCCAGAGCAAGAAACAAATGAAGTGGATGCTGATCAACAAACCACAGTTAGCGAAGAAGTGGTTGAAGAAGTACCACAACAACAAGAGCCCGTTCAAAATGAAGAACCCGTTCTTGAAGAAATAACTAGTGAAGAGGTTGTAGAACAAGTCGAAGAACTTGAAGAGCAAATAGAACAAGCAGTCGTAGAGCAATCTATAGGTGTTGATCTTCCAGAGAATATTCAAAAAGTTGTGGATTTTATGAATGAGACAGGGGGAAGCTTACAAGATTATGTAAAGCTTAATACTGATTATGCTTCATTAAACGAAACACAATTACTAAGAGAGTTTTATGAAACAACAAAACCTCATTTAGATAGGGAAGAGATTGATTTTATAATGCAGGATAACTTTTCATACGATGAAGAGGTTGATGAAGATAGAGATATCCGTAGAAAAAAATTAGCAAGAAAAGAAGAGCTTGCAAAAGCTAAAAAGCATTTAGACGGTTTAAAATCTAAATATTACGAAGAAATAAAAGCTGGGTCAAGAATGGATCCAGAAACAAAAAAAGCGGTTGACTTTTTCAATCGTTATAAAAAAGAAAACGAAGAAGCTAGTAAAGTAACTGAAAGCCAGGTATCTGCATTTAAGAGTAGAACAGAAAAGCTTTTTTCTAATGATTTCAAAGGTTTTGATTTCAATGTTGGAGAAAAGAAATTTCGCTACAAAGTTAAAAATGCGGATCAGGTTAAAGACACACAGGGCGATATCAATAATTTTGTCAAGAAGTTCTTGAACGATAAAAATGAAATGAATGACGCCGCTGGATATCATAAATCTTTATTTACAGCTATGAATGCAGATGCAATTGCTAATCACTTTTATGAGCAAGGTAAAACCGACGCTATGAAAGCAAGTGTACAAAAAGCGAAGAACATTGATATGAATCCAAGAGGGGTTCATGAAGAAATCAAGAACACTTCCGGTATGTCATTTAAATCGATTGGATCTACTAAAGCTTCTAAGTTTGGAATTAAAACTAGAAAATAACAAATTTAAAAATTAAAAATTATGGCAGGATCATTTACAGGGAGTACTGGAGCATTGGCTCACTTAACTCCTCGACCTACACAAACGTTGTTTAACGACAACTACTTGTCTTTATCAGACATGGATTTTACACAACAATTCTTACCAGAAGTATATGAGAAAGAAGTAGAAAGATACGGTAACCGTACTATCTCTGGATTTTTACGTATGGTAGGTGCAGAGATGCCTATGGCTTCTGACCAAGTAGTTTGGTCTGAGCAAGGTAGATTGCACGCAGCTTACGACCCAGTAGAAACTACAGCTACTACAGTTATTATTCCAGCTAACGCAGCAGGAGCTTCTCAAAACGTTATTGGCCCAGGTGCTACTATCGTTATTGCTTCAGCAAACGGTTTAGTTGTGGAAAAAGCTTATGTATCTGCAGTATCTGCACCAGTAGCAGGAGTTGTTACATTAACTGTAGCTGGATATCAAGGAGCTATTACTGTTCACGCAGCAGCTAAGATATTCGTATACGGTTCTGAATATGCAAAAGGAACTTCTAACGCAGGAACTTCTGTTGATGCATCTTTCGAGCAATTCAACAATAAACCAATTATCTTAAGAGATAAATACAATGTGAACGGTTCTGATACTGCTCAAATTGGATGGGTTGAAGTAACTACTGAAGCTGGGACTTCTGGATACTTATGGTATTTAAAATCTGAGCACGAAGCTAGAATTCGTTTTGAAGATCAATTAGAAATGAGTATGTTAGAAGCTGAAAAAGCAGCGGCACCAATTACGCCAGCTGACTTTGGAACTGCAGCAGGAACTCAACTTACTGGTTCTGATGGATTATTCTCAGCTCTAGAAGATAGAGGATTAGTTTATTCAGATCAAGATTTTGGTGGTGCTGATGGACTTGCAGACTTTGACGTAATATTACAAGAACTAGACAAGCAAGGATCTATTGAAGAGAACATGATGTTCTTAAACAGATCTTCTTCTTTAGGACTAGATAATATGTTAGCATCTGTAAATTCAGCTTACTCAACAGGATCTTCTTATGGAGTATTTAATAACAGCTCTGAAATGGCATTGAACTTAGGGTTCTCTGGATTCAGAAGAGGTTCTTACGATTTCTATAAGACTGACTGGAAATACTTAAACGACGCTACTACTCGTGGATTAGTTGGAGATATTGAAGGTGTATTAGTACCAGCAGGAACTTCTACAGTTTACGATCAGCAATTAGGACAGAACATTTCAAGACCATTTTTACACGTACGTTACAGAGCTTCTGAAGCAGACGATAGAAAAATGAAATCTTGGATCACTGGATCTGTTGGTGGAAACTTTACAAGCGACGAGGATGCAATGAACGTTCACTTCTTATCAGAAAGATGTTTATGTGTACAAGCAGCTAATAACTTCGTATTATTCAAGAAGATAGCAGCATAGTAAATTAATGTAATTCTTACCCCTGTTGCATTGACAGGGGTAACTATTACTCTTATAAAATTATTTAATCATATTATATCATGGCAAAACAAGCTACAGCAAAGCAAGTTGAGGTTGCTCCTCAAGTAAAAGCAGCACCAAAGGCAGCTGCAAAACCACAATGGGAATACAAAGACAGAACGTACTTTTTAATAACGGGTAAGTCTCCATTAATTTTTACAATACCTTCTAAGCATTCAAGAAACAAACCTTTATTATATTTTGATAAAGAATCTGGATATCAAAGAGAGCTTAGATACGCTACCAATCAAAAAACACCTTTTGCAGATGAACAAAAAGGAGAAGCAACTTTAGGTAGAATAGTTATGAAAAACGGAACAATAACAGTTCCCAAAGAACAAGTTGCATTACAAAAATTATTATCATTATATCATCCACTTAAAGACAAAGTTTACAAAGAACTTAACAAAGAGCAAGACTCTGTAAATCAAATTGACTGGATTGAATTAGAACTGGAAGCATTAACAGCAGCTAAAAATTTAGACGTTGAGCATGCAGAAGCAATTTTAAGATCTGAATTTGGAGAAAAAGTTACGCAACTTTCATCTAATGAATTAAAAAGAGATCTAATGATATTTGCTAAAAGAAATCCAGTATTGTTTTTAGAGCTAGCAGATGATGACCATATTCAATTAAGAAATACGGGAGCTAAAGCTGTAGAAGCAGGTATATTAAGTTTATCTTCTGACCAACGTACTTTTACATATGGTACAGGTGGCAGAAAATTAATGACAATACCTTTTGATGAACATCCTTATTCTGCATTAGCAGCTTATTTCAAGACTGATGAAGGTATGGAAGTTTACAAAGCAATATTAAAGAAACTTAAATAAGTTACCTTATAGTGGTTAGGCTGCTGTAATCGTAGCCTAACTATTATAACAATAAAAAAAATACAACAATGGCAATAAGCGTAAATACTGTTTATCAAAGAGTACTTGGTGTACTTAATAAAGAACAAAGAGGTTATGTAACTGCTCAAGAATTTAACTTATTTGCAAATCAAGCACAGCAAGATTTATTTGAACAATACTTTTATGACATAAACCAGTTTGGTAGAGTGCCTGGAAACAGCACAGAATATTCAGACATGGTAACCTTGCTTAATGAAAAAATTAACATATTTGAAACAATAGACGCTCCAACTAGGGTAGGCAATTATTTTATTGCACCTAGTAATTTATATAGGTTAGGATCTATTGTTTATAAAAACACTACTACAAACTCATTCGGTGTAGCTTCAACAGAACAAATAGAAGCAGAGCGTATTAACGCTAATGAGTTTTTATATATTAATTCTTCACCTTTAACAAAACCTACAAACACTCGTCCTGTATTTATTTCAAATACAAGTGGTATTAAAGTATATGCAAATTCAGAGGTTACAGATGTTGCTTTAGTGGATTATCAATATATAAAGAAACCCGCTACAGTAAATTGGGCATACCAAATTGTATTCAACGAACCTCTATATGACGCAAGTAATTCCGTAGATTTTGAACTGCATCCTGCAGATGAAGCTGATCTTGTTATAAAAATATTAGAGTTAGCGGGTATATTAATAAAAGATTTAAACTTATATCAAGTTATGAATCAAGAAGAACAAGAAACTATTCAACAAGAAAAAGCATAACATATGGCCTTACCTTTACAAACAGATGAACAATATTATTTAGGTCCCGATGGTATTTGGAATAGCTGGGATGAGGACTATGGTAATTATCAATTTACTAGCATAAAAGATATTATAAATAATTTTATTATATCATATGTAGGTGAAGAGAAAATTATACCTAAAGTAAAAAGAACAGATGTAGCATTCCACGCACAGCGCGGGGTTCAAGAATTTAGCTTTGATATATTACCTTCGGTTAAGAGTCAAGAAATAGAGATAGGTCCAAACTTAAACTTTGTTTTACCAAAAGACTATGTTAACTATGTGAAAATTACGTGGACTGATTCTAACGGTATTGAAAGAGTGGTATACCCTGCTATTAATACCAGCAATCCTTTTCCTATATTACAAGATTCTAATTACGAATACTTATTCGATGAGCAGGACGAAGAAATTGTATCAGCTCAATCTTCAGAAACAAAAAAAAGATTTCAAGCACCTATACAACCCGGGCAAACCGAAAGAGATGTAATACCTAATAATTTAACTTTTTTAAATGATTATGGAAGAAGGTATGGTATATCTCCACAGCAAGCTCAAGTTAATGGAGTATTTTATATTGATCAATTGCAAGGTATTATATTTTTTGATTCTTCATTTGTAAATAAAATAGTAACTTTAAAATATATATCAGACGGTATCGGTTGTTCTGACGAGGATATGACCGTACATAAATTTGCTGAAGATGCTTTATATAAATATATTGCTTATGCAATACTATCTACTAGAGCTAATACTCCCGAGTATTTAGTTGCAAGATTTAAAAAAGAAAGAGGAGCAGCTAAAAGAAATGCAAAATTAAGATTATCTAATATTAAGATAGAGGAAATTACACAGGTAATGCGTAATAAATCTAAGATTATAAAACACTAATATATGCCAGAATTTGTACATGTTTTCCAATCCGGGAAAATGAACAAAGATCTTGATGAAAGACTTGTTCCTAATGGTGAATACCGAGATGCTTTAAATTTAGATTTAGCTAATTCAGAAAACGGAAACGTAGGTTCTTTACAGAACATAAAAGGCACACTCGAGCTTAAAGGCAAGTTAGGCCAGCCTGATTGGTCCGGTTCTTATATAGATGCATTATCTAATCCTGTTTGTATTGGATCCATTAGAAACGATGTTTCAGAATGTATATATTGGTTTATAGCTTCTAATAATATTAGTACAATAGCCGAATATAATCAAACTACAGGGGACATTGCTCCTGTAATAGTAGACACTTTAAACATACTTAAGTTTTCTGATAATTACCTTATAACTGGTATAAATATAATTGAAGACTTTTTATTTTGGACGGATGATCAAACAGAGCCAAAAAAAATAAACATAAAAAAATTTAAAACAGGATCTACTGACTTTCTTACTCACACAAAGATTCCTCAATACATTCCAGACCAGCAAACATATTCAGAAAATTTAACAGGCCAGCCTAACTTCGTTGAAGCAGATGTAACCGTAATTAAGCTTTCTCCTTTAGCAGCGCCTACTATTACAGCTAGCGCTAGTAAGTATGGTGATGATATACCTGGTACAGGTTTGCTACCTCTTAGTACAACAATGACAACTGCTTCCACTGTTAATTTTACTTATGTTGAAAATACTGTTTTAGATAGCATTAGCAGAGTGCCTTTAGATACTTATGGAGAATATTTAGCAAACATAGCTATTGATCCTGCTTTCTATGCAGACTCATCTATCCCAAATTGGAACGGTGAAATAACTTTTACGGTAAATACCGTACCTACAGTTTGGGCTTTAGACGATATTATAGAATTAGAAACAGATTTTACAACAGAGTTTTATGTTAATTATGAGTATAAAATAAGTATTAAACTTACTGCTGTAAATAACACTACAATAACAGGGCAAATACAAGCAATTTCAAGCGACATACAAACTTTTAGAGATTCTAATGAAGATATAATAATTTACAATTGGAAAGCTATATTAGTAGAAGAGTCGCCTATGTTTGAATATGTTTTTCCTAGATTTGCTTTTAGATGGAAATTTATTGATAACGAATATTCTTGTTTTTCTCCTTTTTCAGAAGTTGCTTTTGTAGGTGGTAAATTTGAATACTTAGCTTCAGACGGTTACAATGAAGGTATGACAAATAATATAAGGCTTCTTGAGATTGGTAACTTAGCATGGGGTAGCCAAGAGGTTGTTGAATTAGACATTTTGTTTAAAGAAAGCAACAGCCAAGCAGTGTATAGCGTAGAAACCTTAAAAAGATCTGATTTTCCTGTGTTACCTAGTACATTCCAGGTTGAAACAGAACTTATTGGAGCAATAGTAGAAGCTAATCAAATATTAAGACCATGGGACAATGTTCCCAGAGCAGCTAAAAGTCAAGAGCTTATAGGTAATAGAATAGTCTATGGCAATTATTTGCAAAATTATAATGTAGATACAACTACTTTAAATTTAACAAATACACCTACAAACCATCCGGCTGTAGCAGATCCTGCTAAAATAAGATTTCCTTTTCCATCAGTAAAATCTATACGTACTTACCAAGCAGGAGTATCATACATTGATGCTTACGGCAGAGAAACACCTATATTTACAAGTAAACAAGGTAGTACAAAAATAGATATATCTGATTCGAATAAAACAAATAAATTAACAGTAACCCCTACAAATATACCTCCTTCGTTTGCTACCCATTATAAGTTTTTTGTAAAAGAAATATCAAATGAGTATTATAATTTAGCATTAGATAGGTTTTATGAAGCGGAAGATGGTAATGTATGGCTGTCGTTTCCATCGTCTGAAAGAAACAAAGTAGATGAAGAAACTTACTTAATACTAAAGAAGCAGCATGACACGGACCAACAAGTTTTAGGGTTTAATAGATATAAAATTCTTTCTATTGAAGCAGAAGCCCCGGAGTTTATATCAACTTTTGACACTGTAATTACATCTAGTATAGTAGAACAATTAACTTTAGTTGAGGTAGGATTTCTTTCTTTAAATTTTAAAGGGCCTATGTCTTCTGTAAATGCACAATTTGGATCTTCTTTAAACGGTGGTAAAGTGAGATTTACTAAAGGAGCAAGTGTTTCTGACATTTACGATGTAAGTATCTCCCGAGTTGCAAACCCAAATAACGACGCAACAGAAATTGATTATAACTTAGTACTAGACAGACCGCTGGGTCCTGATGCTGCTTTTTTAGAAGATGTGGCTGTAGGGCAAGTTTATTCAGTAACTATACTTGAAGACGAAGTAAAAAGAAAACCGGAATTTGCAGGTAGATTTTTTGTTAAAATACAAAGAAACTTTGCTTTTGATACAAATGTTATATCTTCATTTGCTGCAATGCCGGTGCAGTATTCAATACTTGATTCTTTTCAACCGGATAGAGGTTTAAACAACGCTAATAATCCTGGGCCAGATGCTCTTTTATATGCAGATTACGGAGCAACAGATAAGGAATTGTTCTGTACCAATAAAGCACCTGCTTTAAAGGTTGTAGGCTGGGATGGAGGAATAGGCCACTCTATAACTAATACAGATTATTCGCCTAACGCATATAAACTTGCAGCTTTACAACCTCCTACTAGAGGTTCAAGAAAATTTGGTGTAATATATGTAGGGGGGAAAGCCGGTGGAGGTGGAGAGTATATAAATCAAATGTTTGGTAATAGTTCTGTTAGTCAATATGTTGGTGGAAACTGGGCAGCTAACACAGCTACTCCAGATGGGTTCTTGTCTCCAGGAGCAGTCATAAGATTCCAAAATAAAAATGACGGATCTTACAGCCAAACCTACAATATACTTGATGCTATAGGGCAAAGATCTTTTAGAGGTAGGAGAATCAGTCCAGGAGGTGGTTGTGATCATTCTGAAACAGGTTATAATCAAAAATATGTTATCTATATAGAATTAGATGAAGAAATAGCAGAAGATTGGATGCCGTTAGCTAATAACTGGAATCAGCTAGAAACAGTTTTACCAAGTATTCAAGCCTTAGAGCCTGTAATATCAGCCGGTACAAAATTAACTTCTAACAATCCAGCTATATTTGAAACAGAACCAAAAGAATCAATAGATCTAGATTTATATTATGAAGCTAGTGATTCTTTACCTATCTCTAATTACAATACAGAGTCTCAACACTTAAATTGGATGAATTGCTATTCATACGGTACTGGAGTAGAGTCAAATAGAATTAGAGATGACTACAATGCAGTATTTATAGACAAAGGGCCTAAGGTTTCTACTGTATTAGATGAACCTTATGCAGCAGAACGTAGAGGTAGTGGATTTATATTTTCTCAAATATTTAATTCAACATCGGGTATAAATAGATTAAATCAATTCATACAAGCATTACCTATAACAAAAGATTTAAATCCTATTCATGGTACAATACAAAAGTTGCATGCTCGTGATACTGATTTAATAACTTTATGTGAAGATAAATGTTTTAGAGTGTTAGCTAATAAAGATGCTTTATTTAATGCAGACGGTAATTCTAATGTTACAAGTAATAATGCTGTATTAGGACAAACAGTTCCATATGCGGGAGATTTTGGTATATCTAAAAATCCAGAGTCGTTTGCAGATTATGGATTTAGAGTATACTTTGCTGATAAAAACAGAGGTTCCGTAATAAGGTTGTCAAGAGATGGTATAACAGAAATATCTAGCAAAGGTATGGATGATTTCTTTTCTGATAACTTAAGATACTCTAATAAGTTAATAGGCAGTTATGACGAGGATAAAGGCTTATATAACCTTAAACTTGATAATATTACTCCAGAATGGACAAAAATATTATCAACTGATACAAATTATCAATTAACAGCTTCTTGCGAGAATCCTAGCACCCTTAATAGCGCTCAAAAATCAATTGGGACTACAGTTTCATTTAAAGAATCAGTAAATGGGTGGACAAGCAGAAAATCATTCTTACCTGAAAGCGGAATATCTTTAAACAATATATATTACACTTTTAAAAATGGTTTATTGTGGCAACATAATATAAACAATACTTACAATAACTTTTATGGTAATCAGTATTTAAGTTCTTTTAATGTTGTTATAAATGAACTACCTAATGTAGTAAAAGGCTATAGCACTTTAAATTACACAGGTACAAGATCAAGAGAATTAGAATATGAGTATAACAACAAATGGTATTCTATTGCTGAAATTAATGCAAATCAAACAATACCAACTTCAACACAAATAAAAACAGAAGGATGGCGAGTTGATTATGTTAGAACAAACCTTGAATCCGGAGAAATAAAAGAATTTGAAAATAAGGAAGGCAAATACTTTAACTACATAAAAGCATTACATGTATGTAAAACTGGGGATGGTATTGGTAATTCCGATGTAGACGCTGATCCCCAAGATTATCTTTTAACGGTTACAATTGATCCCGACTGCAGTAGCTCAGGAGATGTTATACCTGATACTTCTATACTCGGGTTCTATGAATGGGACGTTGTTAAGAGTCCTGTTGCTTTAACTAATATAGAATTAAATACACCTCAGGAAGCAAAATGTAATATTGAAAACTTTTATAATATATTAAATCAAGACTATACTAATGTTACAGTGGCTAGTATGGAACTTAAATACATTTCTACTGTTGGATTAGCTGTAGGGACTGTTTTATATGATAGCAGTACTTTATTACCTTTTACCACAAGCTCTGGTGTTACTATATTATACACTAATACTAGTTCAGTAAGCAATCCTTCTTTGGATGCAAATAATTCACAATCTGTTCCTGATACATATAAACTAATTACTATAAATGCGTCAGGTACTATTACAAGTATAATACAATATAATACTTTAGCTATTTGTATTGGTAATCCTACTAATACAACAAGAGGAACATCTGCTTTAAGCGGAGGGGCAAATGTACCATATTTATTTTTTAGTTTACCTGCTCTTACAAATTCTGAATTGGTATGTGCTATAAAAAACTTTATGGAAACTTGGATTGCTTTGCCTAATGAAGATAAATCCACCGGCTGGTCTGTTCCTAAGCCTTATTGGTATGATCCTTTTACTTTTTCAGTTGGTACGCAATTATATACTAAATTGAATAACGGAGAATTTAAAAAGAAAAATGTAAATAGTGCTGGTGATCCAGGCTATCCTAGAAAAGAAGTTTATAATTTAGACGGGGGTGGGGTTATGCCTTTTGGATCAACGTGGACTGAGGAAGCGAATAAGCCCGATGACAATTGGGTTATAGTTAGTACAAATGGCACAGGAATAATAACAGCAATAGATGTATATAATACTTATAGTTATACTTGTCCATAAAATAATAAGATATGCCAATAACAATTAATAATTACAATTTTACATCGGTTATATACCAGATAGGAGAGTTCTCTCCTGTATATGTTGAATTTCCAACAGCTGTAATTACTATAGTACCTAACGAAGGATATACCGCTACAGTTTCGGACTTTTCTTTAGACTCTAGCTTTTCAGATCCTGCGGTACAAACCGTAGTTTTTGCTCAAAGTGGATTAAATGTTACATGCACTGTAACTTTCCAAACAAGTTTCGTGATGCCAGCTAACAATTATACCATTCCATTATGTATTGTAGGAGAAGCAAAAATTAGTCTTATAACTATAGAAGGTACATTTTCTTCAACAGTAGGAAGTAACATAACTCCTCCTAGTGAACAAAGTACAGTATATAGTGATTCAGGAGCGTTTGGTGAAACTGATCTTTTGTTTTCAAAAACTTATACTGCTGCTACAGGTTATTATTTAAAAAATCCTTCAGCTAATATTGTTACTGGAAATCAAGCTAATTACACGGTAGCACAAACACCTACATATGATAGTAATGGTAACTTAATTGTTTATTCATTAAATTGTAGTTATACATATCCTATCAATAATGTTTCGGGTGATTTCATAGATATAAAGGTTCCTTCAGAGGCGATATTTGTACCTGCTCAAGAAATAACATCTTATACGTTTGACACATCGCCAGTATCTTTAGGAGGCTCGCAGAGAGTATTAACTTTATTTGGAGACGAAGGCGCCGTTTTTACAATACTTGTAACAGATACACTTGGTAACTCTTACAATGTAGAATTAAATGCTACTATGGATACAACAGGTACTTTTAGTACTATAATAGTTTTTCCTGATGTGACAGGAGCTGTTACTAATATTGTATACACAATAACCTTGTCAGGGGATTTAGCTTCTCCGTTTTCACAAGTAAATCCTATAGTATTAACTCAATATGCTATTAATCCAACTATATCTATAGGAGGATCTTCAAGCCTTGGCATTACAGGCTTTACAACTTTCACTAGACAAGGACCGGCTTTTATGTCTCCGACAAATACTTTTATGACAGTTACTTGGCCATTATCAGTATCTCCTCCTAGCACGATATCTTATAATGGCGATATTGAAATGACGGATTTTTTATACACACAAGCTTTAGGGGTTGACCCTGAGGTTGTTAACAGCGTATCAAATTCTTCTACAGTAACTTTAATAGATGCTACAGGTATACTTGTAAATGATCAATTCAATTTATTCCAAGGTAACAGCCAATTAGCTCCTTTTCAACACAAGGTTACAGGGGTTGCAGGTAATGTATTAACAGTAACACCTAATATGACGGCAGCAGCGGGAACTGGTTTACAGGTTTACAGAACAAAAGGTAATGTTATAGATAACGCTACAATTACAGCTACTCAAGTGGATCCTCAAAATATTACACTAGATTTATCTGTTCAAGTTGTTGAATTTGGAGAAGAAGATGTTACATTTACTTTAGACTTAGACAATGTTATAGACAAAGTAGGTGGACAGGTATTCGGTCCTTATTCGTTTAATTTTGATACAAGCAACGCAACTGATAGTTGTTGTGGACCTGTTGCTGCAATAGTTTATTTAGATTCAAACTCTTTAAGTACAGCTACAAATATATATATAAACAATACCGGTAGTACTTTTGCAAATGCAGGATTTTACTCAGTAAATGGGACTTATAGATATTGGGACGGTTCTTCTTTCCCATCAACAACAATTAACACTTGCCCTTCTTGTTCTACATCTTTATCTTTATGTTATAGCAGCACAAGCGCTAATGATTTATGCTGTAACACTTCAACTAATGTAACCGTATATGTTGCTGCTGGGGAAACTTTTTTAAATAATACTGGATTGTATTCCGATTCTAGCTTATCAAATGCTGCACCAAATGGATACTACAGTCAGAACGCAAACACTTGTTTTACTAATACACCTTAAAATGGCACAAAAAACTTACAGACAACAAACATCAGGCACCTTAGGCTCTTTAACAAATTGTCCAGGGTGTGGACCTGCACCAACGTCAACTTACACAGCTGCTACTTGTGCTAATAATTTTACAAGGTATGTGGATGAAATATCTGGATTTGACGGACAGCAAGCAGTATTAATTCAACCTTATAGCGTTGGGGATGTAGTATGGATTAAAACAGGAGCATCAGCAGCTATTGAATGTGCTACTATAACATCTATTAATAACCCGGATCCTGCAACACATTATATTGACGAAGCTCAAGGACCTTGGTCTCAATGCTCTCAATGTTACACTCCTTAATATATAATTATGGCAAATATAACTTTAACATTTACAAACCCTTTACCAGAAGGAGTTCAAGTAGGTAATATAGCTTGGTATTTAAATACCACTAATAATTTAGAAATTGAAATGGGACCAATAATATCGATATCTGCTAATCCAGTATCTATAGTAATCGACGCAGCTGTAGGTGTGGTTCCTCCAACAGCAACTGACTTTATATTTTATGTGCAAAACCCTATAGGCGTAGTTAGTTCTTTAAAAGGATATTATGCTGAAGCTCAATTTGTAAATGAATCAACAGATTATGCTGAGTTGTTTTCAGTTGGCACAGAGATATTTGAGAGCAGTAAATAATACGTAATAATAAAACTATAAAACAAATCAAATGATAGGACAAGTAGTTGGCGGGCTTACAGGAATAGCCAGCGGAATAATAGGAAGCGGCAAAAGAAAAAGAGAGCAAGCAGCAGCTCAAAAAGAATATGACCAGACTAAATCTGCTTTTGAAAATTTAGACACCTCTAATGTGTATAAAGACATGGAGAATACTATGGAAGATCTAACGGTTAACCAAGAAGCTGCTCAGTTCGCTGCTCAACAAAATCAACAATCACAAGCTAATATAATGAATACTATGAGCGGTGCTGCCGGCGGCTCAGGTATTGCTGCTATGACACAAGCTCTTATGGGGCAAGCTCAAGCAGGTAATAGACAAGCTTCAATAGATATAGGAAAACAAGAACAAGCAAATCAAGCTGCTGAAAGAAAGCAGGCTGGTAACTTACAGTTATACGAAAGGAAAGGAGAGCTAATATCAAGAGATGCTGAAAATGAAAAAACATCTACATTATTAGGAATGTCACAACAAAGGTTAGGGGCAGCTAATAAAGCTAGGCAAGATGCAACCAACGCTATAGTTGGAGGTATTGGGAGTGTAGCCGGAGGCGTATTAGGGGGATTTGCAGGAGGTTCTTTAGGAGCAGGTACAGGATTTGGAGACATGCTCTCTGGAGCTGGCGATGATGCAAACCCAGGGATGCCGCTTTAATTAAATTATAAAAATATGGATCAAGGATTAGTAAAAGGAGCAGCTTTATTAGGAGCTAGTAATCAATCAAACTGGGGACAAGCATTTCAGGAAGGACTTAACGCAAGCACCTCAGCGGCTGCTATAAGTATTGCTAAGCAAAAAGCTGAAAAACAACGTATCAACACAAAAGTTGGTGGGTATATAGACAATTTAAATTCCGAAGTAGATTTAACAAAATTAACAGCTGAACAAACTAAGGCTGTTACTAATTTTTTAGTAGAAAATAAAAATGAATATGCTAGAGCAGCCTCAGAAATAGCTCGTATAGATGATCCAACAGATCCTAGATATATGGAATTAAGAAACACTATGAATGGTGTTCAAACTTCTTTTTCAAATTTAGCTAATCAAATTAATGCTTTTAAAGAAGATAAAATTTCATACTTAAAAGATTTTGATGACAGAAGAATATCAGATGGAAATAACATTCAATCTTTATCAGAAGCTGCAGGGGTGTTTACTGACGAAGCTAGCTTTGGTATTGGTAAAGGAGGAAATTTAAATTTCTGGAATGAAGGTAAAGGAGAATATGAAAATTATACTAATATTAAAAAACCTTTCTTAAAAGACTTTAAGGCTGCAAACAATATTTTATCTTTAAATGAAAAAGTATATAGCGCAGGATCTTCTCTTAGCGGTGCTAGACAAAACATGATACGTAATAAGCTAAAAAATATGATTAGCTCTGGGGGTAGAGATACTTTATTGTCTTTAGCCTCTGATGATTTTTTAATCGAGGGAGGTTTAAATTTACAAGATCCATCTTTATTTGATCCTGCTAATCAAGATTTATTGCAAGATGCAGTACTTAATAGTTACATGGACGCTCTAATAGATACAGCGGCTCAAGGTGCTAGAGATAAAAAACCAGCAAGAGGAAGAGGTAGCGGAGGTTTTAGCGGTGCTTTACAAGATGAAATAAATCTATCTGGACCTGTAGTAGAAGAGGCAATGAAATTTGCTAACTTAGGAGGATTAGCTGATGAAGGTGATAAAGCTACAGCTATTGCTAGATATATAAATAGCACAAACCTATCTTCTAAGTCAATGCCTTACATTTCAAGAGCTGAGTTCTTTGAAGATTATATGGATGTAATGGATTTTGATGATGACGAAGTTGCTGAGGCTGAAAAAGAATTTGCAAAAGAATATGGTAATTCTCAAATATTTAAATTTAACGGGCAAAACCCTGGGCAGTCAAGAGGTATTAATGTAAATATTAATGATCCACAATCCTTATATAAGTTTTATTTACAAAATTCAAACTTAGGAAGCAAAGCCACAAATTATCATTTAGGTAATTGGGATAGATACAGTGGGTCTACAGATAAGAAACAAGAAACTAAGAAAGAAGAATCAAGTACAGGTAACTTCGGTTAAATCAAATTTTATGGAAGACGAAATATTAAAAAACATATGGAACGAGTTATCTTCAAAAGGTAAAACAAATTCCGATTTTGACGCATGGAAAAGCAATGTGTATAGCAGTGAAGAAGTTCAAACTAATGTGTATGGTTATTTAAAAGACAACGGTTATACAGACAGTGAATTTAATGATTGGAAAACAAATGTTTTACCAGTAAAGACAAACGACTCTGCAAGTGCGGATCCAGCTGTGGAGTCAGAAAGCGATACGGGATCCAAATCGGTAGAGCCTTTATCGGCGTGGCAATCAATTAAAAATTCTTTTTCAAACGTAGGTGAGCAAGTTGGAGATGTATTTGAATTTTGGTTTGATACAAACGAAGAAGAAGGTGGTGGCGCAAGATCAGCTCTAGATATAGCTACTAATACTGTTTTTGCAGGTATAGTTGGGCAAGAATACGTGGATAAATTTGTAGAAGAACAAGGGGAGGATTCTTGGTTAACAGGCGGACTAGGCACTAAAAAAACATTAGAGTCTATAGAAAAGTTTAAAAAAGAAGAGCTAGAAAGCAAAGATACCCTTGGTATAATAGAAAGCGTAAAAAACGGAGATGTTGGTGGTGCTTTAGCCGGAGGTGTAAATGCTCTAACATCAATTGTTGGTAGTGCTGTTTATAATGTTGGTACCTTGCTTACAGGTTTTTTTATGGACTATACTGCTAAAAACTTTGTAGAATATAATAAGCTTAAGGCTGAGAACCTAGGTGTTAGCTTTGATGAACTTTTAAAATCAGGAGATGCAGATAATGCAATACCTATAGGTATGGGAGCAATTTCAACAGCTTTAGAATATATTGGGCTTGGAGCAGTAGCTAAAGGAGCAAAGGGAGCTGTTAAAGGAACAGGGTCTACAGGATTAATTGGTATGGGTAGTAAATACCTTGCTGAAAAATTAATATATAATAAAGGAGCTAGAGCTACTATGCGTATGCTTTCTACAGGAGCAACTGAATTTACTACTGAAATATTACAACATGCTGCTGATGAAGTTAACGTTGAATTAGGTAGTGTAGCAGGTACTGATAAAGAATCTGAAATATTTAAAACCGTCATAGATGCTGTAACTAGCCAAGAAGGTTTAGAAGCAGGTTTGCAAGGCTTTATTGGTGGTGGCGGAATGGTAGCTGGAACATATTCTGCTAAATCTATGAACACCATTAGAACAGTAGTAGATGGTGACAAAATAACTAAAAATATAAATGACCTATCTATACTAAGAAAACAATTAAATACTACAGATAACAAGTTAGTAAAAGAAGGCTTACAAGCTCAAATAAACGAAAAAGAATCTGAAATTGCTGACGCTGTTAGAAAAGGTAACGATATATATAATAGCTTAAGTGACAAACAAATTAGTGAAATTGAAAGTTTAACAGACTTAGCTGATGCCGCCGCGTTTAAGATAACTGAACTTAATAAACAATTTAGAAAAAACGAAATTAGTGAGAGTCAGTACAATTCAGCTATGGAAGGTTTTAAATCTGAATATGATAAGGCAAGGAAAGCCTTAACAGCTATGAATCTAGAAAAAAATTTAGAATTTGCTAAAACAGAATTTGAGTCGAGAGGTTTAAAAGTTAAGATATACGAGACAACTAAAGCTATTCAAGGAGCCGTAAACAAATTAACTAATATATCAAAAGAAGATAGACAAGAATTTAAAGACAGTAAAGGTAATATACACGGTTTTGCTATTGGTAATCAAATATTAATAAATAAAGAAGTTGCCGCAAAAGAAGGCGCTATTAATGTAGGTTCTCATGAGGTACTTCACCCTGTGTTTAATAAGTTAATAGGAAATGTTACTGATCAAGGAAAAATTGTAAAGCAATTTAGAAAAGCAATGACATCATCTCAGCGTTCATTTGTAGACAAAAAAATGAAAGAGCTAGGGTATAATTCACCTAAAAGATATAACACTGAATATATAAATGTATTTTCGGATGCACTTCGTAAAAAACAAATTAATTATGATAAAACTACTTTTGAAAAAATAGGTAGTGCTATTATAGGTGTTTTTAAACCTAAAGGTTACACTAATGTTTCTTTTGAAACAGGGCAAGATGTTTATAATTTTATAAAAGAATTTGATGCTAGTGCTGAACAAGGAAAGTTAACAGAAAAAGCTGAAGCAGCTTTAAAAGATGTAGATCTTTCAGACGCTGGATTAAAAGAAGGTGTTTCATTCTCAAAAACATTAACACCTGAACAGAATACAGAATTTGCAGGAGACATAGCTAGTATAAAAGAGTTAGCATCAGAAAATGCGGCATTAGCTAAAAAGTTTGGTAAAGAACCGATTAAAGGTCCTAAGCAAGCTAGGTTAGAGCAGAAAGTATTAGCGGGTATTAAAACTTTAGTAGACAAAATTATAACAAACAGGACTAAAGCATTATATGATCCTATTGCAGATGATGCAAAAAGAAACGTGTCAAGACAAGAATTTAAAGATTCAATGCGAGTAGATCTTGAAACAATGGCTTTAAATGAATACAATGGTTCACAGGAATTAGAAAAATTTATTGTAAGCAGAGGATATTTAAGAGCAAATAATTTAGCTAAAAGATTAGGTATTGAATCGAAGGAAGATGGAGGTATAAAAGCTGATGTAGATTCTGCTAAAAACATAACTAATACAAAAGACGAACAAACAATTGATCGTAGTGGCTCAGTAGAGCGTGGTCAGGCTACGTTTGATCAACTTGATATCGTAGATGATAAGTTAATATCAGAAATAGAATCAGAGCTCTCTAAGGAGCTTAAATTGCGTGCTAGAAAAGGTACGCTTTCTCAAATGGTTTCTGTTAAAAAAGGTAGAGAAACTTATTTTGTATCCTGGTTAGAAGATTTTGTAGATAAAAAATTATTTAAAAAGATATTAAAGAAGTGGGGAGCAATTGGCGAATCAAAAGGCGTTACTGTTATACCTCCTGGTTATATAGATTTTTTAAATAGCAAAAAAGCTTTTGATATTGTTACCAAAGCTTTACCTATAAGAACTATAAAGAAAAGTTACGCTAAGCTTTTTAAAATAGAAAAGGTTGGTAGAGAGTTAACACCTGAAGGTAATCCAATATATAAAATTGCACCAATAGAGAAAAAAACATTTCTTCAGTACTTTTTAGACGGTAAGAAAAATACTATATTAGAAAGACAAAAGCAATTAGCTAGAGAAATTATAACGCCTGTAACTAAGGAAATTGTAGCTAACTATGCTAATGAAGAAAACATATCAAGCCTTGAAGAAATACAAGAGCTTGCTCCACAAGATGCTATTGATGTAGCTAACAAAATAGTTATTGAAGCGCAGCTTAATGATCTAGAATCTAAAATAGATAGATATAAAGGAGAGAAAGAAGGGTTTGACATAATACAATTTTCTATTACTAGGAAAGATTTGAAACAAATAAATGAGGCTAGTAAAACAGAATTAGATTCAGCTGAGTTTATTAAGTTTCCAAAAAGAATACGAGACTTTATACATTACTTACATGATAAAGGTGTCATTACTGGTAATTCTTTTGGAGGACTTATATATGAAGAGTTCATAGTAAAAACAATAAAGTCTGCAGCAAGAAAAATACCAGGATTAAAAGTTATTTCAAATAGAGGCGCAGGTTATAATAGTCAAATTCCTGATATAAGTTTACAGATTGAAAAAGATAATATCAAATCAAAAGTTCTTATTGAAGTTAAGAAAAATAGAAATGTTCGATTTGGGCAAGTAACTTTAGGTTTAGAAAACGGTGAAATAATAATAAGAAAAGGCGGTAAAGCTGTTGATCCATCTACTATAGCAGGTGGCTTAAACTTAGTTAATAGAGCTGGTAATGGTAAAGAATTCTTAAACAATATATTGTCTTTAATAAACAAAGAAGAAAATACATCTTTTAAAAATTTTCCATTAGGTACTTCTATATCAAAAGAAACATATCAAAAAGTAACAGAATCTAAAGATTATAAAGACTTTGTTAACTTAACAGAAGAGCTTAATCAAGAAAGAGTTGCTGCTCATTATAATGCCAAAGGAGTATACTATATACAAATTGGAGGTAAGGGTCTTTATTATATGGGTAAAGATATATTAAATACAGGAGTACCTGAACTTAACACTGCCTTTACAGGATCTATGCGATTTAAAAAAGGTACTACAAAAAATGGCAGAAACAGTATAAGCATTGTATCAGAGCCTAAAATGAAAGGTAAGCTTGATAAATCTAATATAAATTTAGAAAACAAAGAAGGTTCAACTGAGCTTTACAATTCAATACAGTTTTCTAAAACATTAAATGAAGACTTTAATAATATTATAGAGGGAGCCACTGGTATAAAAGGTTTCAAAGTTTTTTCTGAAGCTAAAGGAAAAGTTAGAGGTCAAAACAAAGGTAGATTTAAATTTTTCATACCGCCATCTGCAGATGATTTTGCTGGTTTAGTTGGTAGGCTTTTAGGTAAAGGAGAGCAAGGTAACTTAAACGCTGAGTGGTTTAAAAAGAATTTATTTAATCCGTTTGCAAAAGGTATTAGAGATTTTGAAACTTACAAAGAACAAACCACTCATATGGTTAAAGCTCTTAAAAAACGTATTAAAAACGTACCTAACGGACTAAATAAAGTAAATGAAACAGGATTTACTAATGAAGCAGCGGTAAGAGTTTATCTTTGGGCTAAAAACGGCTACGATATTTCTGGGCTATCTAAAACTGATCAAAAAGATTTAATAAAATTAATAAACGAGAATAAAGCTTTAAAGAAGTTTGCTGAAGAATTAAATGACACGTTTAATGGGTATCCAGAACCTAATAATGACTGGCTAGCTGGAACGGTTACCACAGATATAATAAACATGGTTAATACCACTAAGCGTGCAGAGTTTTTAGAAGTTTGGCAAGAAAAAGCAGATATTATATTTTCTAAGGAAAATATTAATAAGCTTAGAGCTGCTTATGGTGATAATTATGTTGAAGCATTGCAAGATATGCTTTACAGAATGAAAACCGGTAGAAATAGACCATCAGGAGCTAACAAGCTTACAAATAAGTTTATGAACTGGGTGAATGATTCTGTAGGTACAATCATGTTCTTTAATACTAGATCAGCTTTACTGCAAACATTATCTATTGCAAACTTTATTAATTGGGGTGATAACAACCCAGCTAAAGCAGCAATGGCTTTTGCAAATCAAAAACAATTCTGGGCTGATTTTTCTATGCTATTCAACTCTAACTTTTTAAAGCAAAGACGTTCAGGTTTAAAGAATGATGTTAATGCTGATGATATTGCAAATGCAGCAGAGTCTGCTACTAATAAATCAAAAGCAGTATTATCATCTATATTAAAAATGGGATTCTTACCTACACAAATAGCAGATAGTTTTGCTATTGCAATGGGGGGTGCTTCTTTTATTAGAAATAGAATAAATAAATATGTTTCAGAAGGTATGGACATTAAAGCGGCTGAAGAGCAAGCTTTCTTAGATTTCCAAGAAGTAGCTGAAGAAACACAACAATCGTCTAGACCTGATAGAATATCACAACAGCAAGCAAGTCCATTAGGACGTATTATATTAGCTTTTGCAAACACCCCTATGCAATATATGAGATTAACTAAGAAAGCCTTCTTGGATCTCGTAAATAAGCGTGGAGATGCTAAAACTAATATTTCTAGAATAGTGTATTATACTTTTGTGCAAAACATTATATTCTCAGCTTTACAATCCGCTTTATTCGCTTCTATGTTTGAAGATGATGATGAAGAAGCTATAAATAATAAACAAATAAGAGTAGCAAATTCTATGCTTGACTCTATTCTTAGAGGTGTAGGTATTTATGGAGCTATAGCATCTACTGGTAAAAATATAGTTTTAGAAATTGATAAGCAAGCAAAAAAAGGCCGCCCTGATTTTACTCAAGCAGCTATTAGATCATTAGACTTATCACCACCATTATCATCTAAGGTTAGAAAATTAATGAGTGCAGGTAGAGCTTTTAGTTATAGTAATGTTAGAGATAAAATGACGGGTTATGGATTAGATAATCCTGCTTTTTACGCAGGAGGCCAAATTGTATCTGCTTTAACTAACGTACCTTTAGATAGAGCTGTAAAGAAAGCTGATAACATCAGAGTAGCTGTAGATAATGATACTAAGTTATGGCAATCAATAGCATTACTATTAGGATATAGCCAATGGGATTTAGGGTTAGTTGAAACATCCGCTAACAAGAAAAAATCTGCTTGGGGTAAAATATCTAAATGGAAAAAAAATAATAGTTGGAAAAAAGAATGGAAATCTAAAAACAAATAAAAATGAGTGATTTGAAATTATACATTATAAACGGTAGTACATTAGGCGTCACCACACTAGCACCTATAGAAGACTGGTTAAAGATAATATTGCTGGTTGTAACTATAGGTTATACAATATCTAAATGGTCAAAAGTGAATGAGGACGATAAATAAAATAATAATACATTGCTCCGCAACACAAGAAGGAAGAGACTTAGATGCCGCTGAAATAAATCGCTGGCATTTAAAAAGAGGCTGGAATGGAATAGGTTATCATTATGTAGTATTACTTGACGGTACCATAGAGTATGGACGCAGTATATACAAACAAGGAGCTCACGTTAAAGGTGAAAATGAAGGATCTATAGGAATTTGTTATATTGGAGGCGTTGAATCTGAGCGTGGCTCTAACGGCAAATGGATTGCTAAAGACACTAGAACACCTGAGCAAAAAGAAAGCTTATTACTACTTATCAAAACATTAAAAAAAATGCACCCAACCGCAACAATACACGGTCATAACGAGTTTGCAAATAAATCTTGTCCGTGCTTTGATGCTTATAATGAATATTGTAATATATAAAACATGTATAGCATATGAGAACAAAAGGAACAGGCCCACAAGGGTTAGGAGTAAAAGGTAATAACGGATACAAAATAGGATCTGAAGATTCACCTACAAAAAAGAAAGATGCTTGCTACAGCAAAGTAAAAAGCAGATACAAAAAATGGCCATCAGCTTATGCTAGCGGAGCATTAGTTAAATGCAGAAAAGTAGGAGCAGCTAATTGGGGTAACAAATCAAAATAGTATGAGCACACCTTTTAAAATGAACTCACCATTTAAAAATTTAAATAGATGGTTTAAAGAAGAGTGGAAAACACCTAAAGGTAATAAAGATTATACTAAAGGTGAAAATACTTTTAGGCCAACTAAAAAGATTTCAAAAGATACACCGGCTACCTGGAATGAATTAACACCTGCTCAAAAAGCAAGAGGTCAAAAAGAAAAAAATACTAAAGGTAGAGTAAGTAAATATAAAAAATAAAAAGGGCACCATCTCTAGCACCCTTTCTACAACTAACTAACTAACTAACTAACCAAAAGTTATTATACTATCTAAATAGTTATAACTTTTATCCATCACAAGCTAAGCAATCTTCACTCATTGCTGTAGCTGCTATATCTCCACGCAAAACACTTTCTGTTCTTGTGTAGTATAATGTTTTAACACCATTTTTCCAGGCTTCCATATGAACTCTATTAAGCCATTTAGGTGTTGCTTCACTTGGAAAAGCTAAATTCAAACTAACTGACTGATCTACATATTGCTGTCTCAGTCCAGCTTGATTAACTAATTCTAGTTGATTTATTTCCTTAAACGTTTTAAATACTTCTTTAGCAGGTATGTCATGTCCCATCTTAATATCATTAAGCTCAGATAAACCTTGAACAGAACCCCCATCAGCGAGTATTTTATCCCAAATTTCATTTGTGTTTATTTTATGTTTTCTTAATAGTTTAACCAGTGTGGGATTCTTTCTTATGAATGTACCTTTTGCTGACTGTTCTGTAAACACATTAGCAGCCCATGGTTCTATTCCGGGTGAAACATTTCCACTGAGCTTACTATTACTAACAGTGGGAGCAACAGCACGCAAGTGAGTATTGCGCATGCCAGTACCAGCACACCACAAAGGCTCCCCATAAATTTCAGCAAGAGCCATAGAACCTCGTTCACTTTCAATTTTAATTTGGCTAAATATTTTCCTAGTTTCAAACTGAGCAAGTAAACCTTCAAAAGGAATACCTTTGTCTTGGAGATAGGTGTGCCACCCGAGGACACCCAGCCCAAGAGCTCTTCCCTTCTGAGCACTACGAACGGCATTTTCAAAACCTCTAAGTCCTTTTGCTCTTTGAATAAATTCCTCCATAACGCCATCAAGAAACCACGTGGCGTCGTATATAAGATTAGTATCCTTCCACTCTTCATATTTTGCTAAATTTAATGATGATAAACAACATACAAAACTGTGATTTTCATCTGTATGTAATGTAATTTCAGAACATATGTTTGTCATATGTACTTTTAATCCATTTTCTTTGTATGCTGCTGGATTTGATTTATTAACGTTTCCTTTAAACATAATATACGGCTCGCCAGTTGCTTTTCGCTTTCTAAGCAATTTACTCCACTTAGATCTTGCTGTTGCATCTCCTTGTTCAAGCTTTCGCATAAATTTATCACCAACAATTGCGCACTGATGTAAGTTAAGCGATTGTCTGTTAACGTCTCCTTTAGGCTCTCGTATTTCAAGCCACTGTTCAAAATCGTCATGATCAATGTTGATGTTGACGCTTGCAGCGCCCCGTCTAACCGATCCTTGATTTGTTGCAAGAATTGTTGAATCGTATATCTTGCAGAAGGGTACGACTCCGTCTGATGTTCCATTACCTGTAATTTTAGCGCCAGCGGGTCTTATTTGATTTATACCGATGCCAACTCCACCGCCGTGCTTAGCGAGCAACATCATTTCTAAATTTTTACTACCTATATCTTGTATACTATCTGCTACATCAATACCAAAGCAACTAATAGGGAGACCACGGTCAGTACCAGTATTGCTAAGTACAGGAGATGCCAAACATAACCAACCATTCCATATATAATTGAAAAAGGTTTCAGCAAGTTCCGGCTTATAAAGCCTACGAGCAACTGTTTTAGCGACTCTCTGGTATGCCTCTCTAGGCGTTTCTCCGTCAAATAAATATCCCCCGGATATAGTCTTCTTGTATACGTCGTTATTACCCCACGTAGGGTAATCTTCTCCTTTGATCCATTCATTATTCCACATATTTATTTTATATTTTTAATTACCACATATCTTCGAAGTCTTCACCTTCGTTAGCTTTTGAATAATCTGTCGACCTAATAGCGAAAAAATCAGTATGAGTGACGCCCCCGGTAAGATGGTAAAACCAATCAAGATTACTCGCCGCTTTAGTGTCATATGCGAAATAGTTACCCAAGTCGACATAGCCCAGTTCCACAAGTTTTTCATTTGTTCTCTTTTTTATAAAATGTTTTAGATCATTAGCAGATATGCCTTCTATATCACCCATCTCAAACATCTTATCAATATAAGTGTTTTCTAGCTGCACCATTGTTTCAGCAGCTTTTATCACATCTTCTCTACATAAGTTCAGTAATTGATCATTTTCATTACACATATGCTTAAATAATTGACAGCCCATTTTACTATGTAATGATTCGTCTCTTACTGACCACTTCATCTGCTGACCAATTCCTTTGAGCAAATTACGTAATTGAAAGCTGTATAGCACAGCAAAAGCACTGTATAAGCTAACGCCTTCTGCAAAAGCAGAAAATATAGCCAAACTTGTACCGATGCCGATACTGCTAGTCCCGTCATAAGCAACCAGGTTGTCAAAACGTCTAGCTGTCGCAGGTTCGTGTAAAAATGCTTCATAGTCTTCAAGTTTTAAAGTTTCATTTAAGTAGCTATATGCTACAGCGTGTACGGTTTCTTGAGAACCGAACATCATCGCCATCTGCTGTATCTCGTGTTTAGGAAACCACGATACGACGTTCTGGGTCCAATAGTCTGAAACAGCGCATTCGGTTTGCGCGAATCCAAGAAGTATGTTCCCAACAAGGTTTTTTTCTTTTTCATTTAGTTTTTCTTTCCAGTCTTTAATATCACTTTGCATTGAGATTTCAGTATGTAACCAAAATGCTTGAGCTTGTTTCAACCAACCCTCGGTATAATACTCCGGGTACTCAAAAGGTTTATATGCTATTCTTTTATCAAATAATCCCATTTTTTTATTTATAAATAGTTAAAGCTAAATCAACAAAAGGTATGTACAACACCACAATAGTATGATCAAACTCTTCATAAGTTCTTAAGCCAAACAATACACCAGGGTATACGCCTATTTCTAACGTCCATGCTATTTTAGATTCATCTTCTTTCATTTTATTCCATATTTTTTTTGTAGTTCAACTATATCCTTATACTTAACTTTTCCTTTAATCTCCCAGCTCCACTTAACAAACTTATCAATTTGGCGCTCTGCGTATTTTTGTCTTGCTATCCTTTTTGCTTGGAAAGGATTATGCTTACTGTCTCGTCGCATTCTTTTTGATTTTGTGGTTTGTATAATGTAATCCCAGGAAACTGTCTAACAATCAATTGCTTAAACAACTTCCATCTCATAGGGAATGATTCATTTGCTCTACCTTTAGTTTCAATTATAAAGTCCTCTCCAATAAAATCTGGTGTATATTTAATAGGTAAAATACGTTTGCATCCTCTATTCTTATAATCGCCTTTGCCATTAGATTGTCTTTCATAAACTTCATTTTCAAAGTGAAAACCATTTAGCAATACAAAGGTCTCTCCTTCATACTTAGCTTTTATCTTTGCTTTCCTTAAAGCCATATACATATATCGCTCTAGTCCTGAAGCGAAGTTAATCCCATCATAAGTAACTTTTTTACTTACAACAGGACCTCTCTTCTTACTTCTTTTTTTATAAGGCTGTCGTCTCATCTTCAATTTGTAAATCAGTTAATAAATCTTCTTGAAGATCTGTAGTATAAACTTCTTTAGCTTTCTGTAAATACAATACAGCATCCATTAATTCTTCTTGCAAATGATTAAGCCATTCAAACATTTTTGAGGGATCTTTCTCAAGAGTTACGCCGTATTTTTTAAAGCCTACGTCTGATCTTGATACAAATTTATTAACAACACGTCTGACTACTGGATCTCTAAATTCTATTTCTTGTTTCATTATAGTGTTTGTTTAACGAAGGTTCCATTCTCCATCTTGCCTACACGATTTTTTATTACAGTATATGCAGAGTCAATACAATCTTCAATGGTTACATTTTCTAATGCTGCTAAGTTAGTCAAAACTACGACAATATCTCCTATTGCATCAATAATTTCTGGCTTATCCTTAGTAAGTAATGCTTTTGCTAATTCACCAGACTCTTCCATTAATTTAATATACTGAGTTTTACTATCACCCTTATCATATATACCTTTAGAATGAGCCCATTGTCTTATTAATTCAAATCTATCCTCTTTATTCCAAGAGTCGCTAAAAGCCGCAGCAAATGCTTTATTATATATAAAACATCTCTTATCGTTAAACATTGATTTCTTTGCGTTTGCCATGATCCATGTAATAGTATCAATGGTTAATTCAAATTCACCGTGATCTGTAGACCATTTAACCCCAACGTTATCCATTAAATTACCTTTCAGTTTATTTAGCGGGATGGGGAATGTACTTGTCTGCTCTGTAGCGTTGATTTTCATTTTTTTTGATTTAATTAAATTCTTATAAGGCTGTCTATCAACCTTATAGCCGTAAGACTTTTGAAGTTCTATTTCCTTATATGACACATAATCAATGTCATCGCTAGTAAGTAGAACTTCGTATTCTTCTGAAGCATAGCCTTGTTGCTCCGTAACTCTATTATTAAGATTACGTGTAACTCCAATTTTTTTACCTGGAATGTGATAAATATAATACATATTTTTAGTTATTTGCCAACACTTAGCTCCGCTTTTATTGCAGCATAAGGGTTGTAGTTAATTAATTTAATTTCATTTTTTGTAGGAATACGCATCGAAATGTCTAATCCCGTTGATAATTGTAACTTTGGTAAAGCTCTATTAGGTCTACTCAAATACAACTTAGCTTGGTCTAAATGATTGTTGTACAAATGACAATCTCCTAATTGACCAATCAATTCACCTGGTATCAAATTAGCGCCTTTAGCTAACATCTCCAGTAACAGTCCATACATTGCAATATCATAAGGTAAACCTAAAAAAGTATCTACTGATCTTTGTAGCCACATTAAATCCAGTTTACCATTATTAATATAAACTTGAAAAGCATAATGACAAGGAGGCAATGCCATATCTTTCATATCCTGTGGAGCCCACGCATTAACTATTAAGCGTCTTGAGCTTGGATTGTTCTTAATGCTATACACAATGTTTTTAAGCTGGTCTACGCCTTCGAAATCGCGCCATTGCTTTCCATATACTGGTCCTAATGTTTCATCAGTTCTACCTGAGCGTTCATAATCTGGTCGCCAGTATTTTACTCCGTTATCTTCTAAGTATTTAAGATCCGTTCTACCTTGTAATATCCAAAGCAATTCAGTTCTTGCTGCATTAAAAGAAACTTTTTTACCAGTTAATAAGGGGAACCCGTCAGCCATCTGGTGTCGGATAGTTCTTCCGAAGATAGATCGCGTCCCAGTGCCTGTTCGGTCCTCCTTATATAATCCTGTGTTGAGTATTTGTGATAATAATCCTCTGTATTCATTTTCTATATTTGTCATAATAATATTTACAATATTCAAAGCATTTCTGCCATATAATAGTTTTTTCGTAAGCTTCAGGAGACACGTTGGTTCTGCCTTTGTTTGTTATAGTTACATACCATTCAGTGGCTGACTTTGCTTTCGGTGAAATAGCTATATCATTATTTACACACCACCTATAAGCTTCCCAGTCTTTTTTATTATAACCAGTGTCACCCATGTCTACAGCACCTTTACGTTTTTTTCCTAATCCGCTACCCATTATTCCCAGGGCATTTTTTCAGCACCTATATCTAATGGCTCGTGAGGTATAAAGCAACCTGACTTTGGTTCCCATTTAAAATGAGCTTCAGCCCCATTCTCTCCTAAGTTTTGAAACTTAACTTTAAGAACTTTAGCTTTAACAGTCTTAGCTTCATAATCTCTATGAACTAATAAACCGTGGTAAGAAGCATCATACCATTCACCTCCACCTTTAATGTTATACATTGATGGTTCTTCAATTTTACCATCTTGTGTCTTATACATCTTAGTAGGATGAGCTACTATAAATACTAATACATCAAACTTTTTAGCAAAGATTTCAATCTTAGTTAAATACTCCATTGTGTACCTATTAACGTCCTCAGTCTTACAGTCTACGTCTCTAACCTTATTATAAGGATCTATAACTAAACATTTAATTCCTTTACGTTTAACCAACTCGGCACCCTTCTTAAGTACTGATTCTAAAGTGTAACGTTCCATATCAATATGAAAATAATTATCATTACAATGATCTGCAACTTGATTCCATCTATCTGTACCAATATCATCTCTACTCGGCATACCCTGCCAAGTTTTACGCATTAATTTGTGTGCGTGAAGGTAAGTTGGGACATTCTCTGGACTAGCAAACGCCGTCTTCCAGCCATAGTTCTTGTTATAACCAACAACCATCTGATCGACAAAATCTGACTTCCCACTACTCGGAATACCAGTGACAGTAATAAACTGACCAGTATAAGTCGAAAAGATATTATCAAAATTTTGAAGGCCAATTTGAAATCCAGGTTTAAACCCGTTACGAACAAAGTCTGTGACTTCGTCTTCAATGTCCCTAAATGTCGTGACATTTTCAAGTGGGACCGGTTTTGACTTGCTAATACGCTCTGCCAGTTTTTCTTTTCCATGTTTTAATAAATATTCATTAGCATCTTTACAATCCTCAAATGTTGATATAAAACAAACTTCAGATCCCAATCTTCTAATCAGTTCTGTTTGTAATGCTTGTCCAGCTTCATCTGAATCTACAGCTAATATAATCTTTTCTTTGTCTTCGAAGTAATCAATACAACTATCTAAGTAATCTAAGTTGTTTGAATTAAGTGTTGCTCCATTAGGAACTGATATAGCATTTGTTATGCCGGCTTCATGCAACGCTAGCACGTCCATCTCACCTTCTACTATAACACAATATTCATATCCTATAATACTATCTATATTATAAAATACTTTTTCAGCACCTTTATATAATTTAAAGTTCTTTCTTCCATCTCGGTATTTAACATT
>ENA-UZWV01000106-UZWV01000106.1-metagenome-genome-assembly--contig:-Day-3-1m-contig-106_pt1 | contig 34152 bp, 34 predicted proteins | sample MGYA00260342_ERZ794902 | MGnify/ENA metagenome assembly ERZ794902
GCCTTGCGGCGATAGCTCGCCTCTTGAATAAACAGGGTGGCGGCCACCGGCATCGGCGCGCGGTCGGCCGAGGTGGTGGTCACCTTGTTGGCTTCGATCAGGGCGGTACCGCCGGCTGTCAGACCAATCGCTAGGACAACAAGCCAAAAAGATCGAGTCAAGTTAGGGTTGAGCATGGCATTGCCTCGGGCAAACGCTATCAGTAACCAGAGCATGTTAATGACATTTACATAGTATGTAAAACGGATTTACATCNNATCAATCGCGCCCGGACAGTGATGCCAGCTTGCTTACGGCGGGGGTTTTCGCGACACTGTCGGCCCCCGCTGAGAGGTGGGGTTTGTGGTGGCTCGGACGGTCCCCCCGCAGCGATAGGTGATGAACTCCGCCAGGCCCGGAAGGGAGCAACGGTAGTCACTGATTCGGGTGCCGGGGTGTGGCTGTTCGAGTCGCCTCCCTATTGACGGATGGTGTCGCATGTCACATCAGGTTCTCGCCCGCAAATGGCGCCCCGGCACGTTTTCCGAAATGGTCGGACAGCAGCATGTGCTCCAGGCACTGGTGAATGCGTTGGAGACGGGTCGCTTACACCACGCCTACTTGTTTACCGGAACACGCGGCGTCGGAAAGACAACGGTGGCGAGAATTCTTGCCAAGTGCCTGAACTGTGACACCGGAGTGACCTCGACCCCCTGCGGCGAATGCGGCGCCTGCCTAGAAATTGCAGAGGGCCGCTCAGTCGACTTGATTGAGGTGGATGCGGCATCGAAGACCAAGGTGGAAGACACGCGGGAACTGCTTGAGAACGTGCAGTACACGCCGACCAGAGCGCGCTATAAAATCTATCTGATCGATGAAGTGCATATGCTATCGAACCACAGCTTCAACGCGCTGTTGAAGACGTTGGAAGAGCCGCCGCCCCATGCCATGTTTCTTTTGGCTACGACCGATCCTCAGAAGTTGCCAGCGACCGTGCTGTCACGGTGCCTGCAGTTCAATCTCAAAAACATGCAGCCAGAGCAAATTGTTGCGCACCTCACGCATATATTGAGCGCCGAGTCGGTGGACGCCGACGCCGAGGCGCTATCGTTGATTGCTCGTGCGGCAGAGGGGTCGATGCGTGATGCCCTAAGCTTAAGTGATCAAGCGATTGCGTTCGGAGAGGGACGGCTCGCCGGCGCTGAAGTGCGCGAAATGCTGGGGACCGTAGATCGAGGGCAGGTACTTGAGATTGTCGCGGCGATTCTCGAAGACGATCCCGCTACGGTGTTGTCTTTAGTCGCGCATATTGCCGAGCATGCTCCAGATTTTGTCTCGACACTCGACGAACTTGCCAGCATTTTGCACCAAATGACCATTGCGCAAACAGTCCCGGACGCGCTGGACACCAGCTGGCCCGATCAGGCGCGGATTGTTGAGCTGGCGGCACGCGCTACCATCGACGACACGCAGCTGTTTTGGCAAATGGCGACCTCAGGCCGACGAGACGTTTATCTTGCCTCCTCGGCGAGAGCGGGTCTTGAGATGGTGCTGCTTCGTATGATTGCGTTCCGGCCTGCGGTGGTGATTCAGCCCCAAGCCGCTGCAGGAGCCCCCCCTGTAAAAAAGCCTGAACCGCCGGCGACGCCGGTGGTAAGGGAGGGGGGTTCGGAGGGCGCCCAATCAGCGGAGACCATCGCGCCCCGAAACGACCAAGCTGTTCCGACCGACCAGACGGTGCCCTCTAGCCCTCATCGCGCTTCGGTCTCCGCGACAGATGAAATAGCGGTGGAAGTGCCTGAGAGCACTCCGCAGAGCATCCCGCACAGCAGCTCGCACAGCAAAGATAACCCCTCGGCAACAGGCGCTGGCGACTTAGTCGGTATTGATCATTCACAGGATGTAGCGGCACCCAGTGCATCAGGGAGCCATGAGCGAGGTGCTGAGGGTGATCGGGCTCTGACAGCGCTGCCGGGCCATCAAGACCCGCCTGTGCAACGGCAATCTGACACACGGCGGTCTGAGCCAGCGGGACATACCAAGGCGGCGCCGTTGGGTGCAGAGGCGCCAATAAACGACTCAGCAGACGCGCCGGCACTCGACGAAGAGCGCGTGACGTTGACTGCCTTGAGCCCTGATCGATGGCCTCTGGTATTTGATGCGCTGACCTTCGCTGGGATTCTGCACAATATTGCCTTGAACCTTGAGTTACTTGAGGTGTCAGACCCGACGCTGCGGTTTGCCATCGCGCAGGCCGATGCGAGTCTGTTTAACGATCGGCATCCAGAGCAGCTGTCTCAGGCCTTGAGTCAGCAGATCGGACAGACGATACACGCCACGATCGAGCAGGTGCCGCAGACCAGCCGCACGCCGGCTGGCCATCGCGCGGCGGTGGCGGCACAGCAGCTCGCGGAGGCCGAACAGGCCATTTCCAATGACGATGCGCTTCAGCAGCTGATCAGGGCATTTGATGGCGAGATTATTCCCGGTAGCATTCGCCCCAATACTGCGGATGCCGGTTTCGATGGCCAGGCCGCAGCGTCGGAGGATTTGGCTTAATGGGCCATTTTATCTGCGGTTTAAAACGTGACTTATGTTGGAATAATAGCCGCGTAAAGGATTGTTTTTTATGAAGTTAAGTCCGTCTATACAGGGGCTGATTGATGGCTTGAGGCACTTGCCAGGTGTCGGACCCAAATCAGCGCAAAGGATGACTTTACATTTGTTGGAGCGGGATCGGGAGGGCGCTCAGGAGATTGCGGAGGCCATNNGAGACGGCGCTGGCCAAAGTGCGTAACTGCGAACGCTGTCGCAATTTCACTGAGCTTGCCATTTGTGAGATTTGCTCAGACCCTAAGCGCGACGCGTCCACCCTCTGTGTTGTGGAGGCGCCTGCTGATGTCATGGCGATTGAGCAAAGTGGCAGTTTTCGGGGTCACTATTATGTGTTGATGGGGCATTTATCGCCGATCGATGGCATTGGCCCTGAGCAACTTGGGCTGGATACGCTCTGTGCTGGATTCACCGCGGGGCAAGTTAGGGAGGTCATTTTGGCAACCAACCCGACTGTCGAAGGTGAGGCAACCGCCTATTACATCAGCCAGCGTGCCCGCGACGCGGCAGTGACGGTCTCTCGGATAGCGCACGGTGTGCCGCTGGGGGGTGAGCTGGAATACACGGATTCGAGCACGCTGGCGCATGCGTTGAGTGGACGAACGGTCGTGCAGGAATGACGTCTACTTGGATTGAGACATCAGCAGAACTCGAGGCGCTACTTTCGGCGCATCGAGGGCATGAGCAAGTGGCGGTGGATACCGAATTTCGCCGCCGCGATACCTTCTATCCCCAAGTCGCACTGTTGCAATTGTGTTGGGGCGGTGCTGCTTACCTGATTGATCCGTTGCAACTAGACGAACTCGATGCCTTACGAGGGTTTTTGACGGATCCCGCTCAAGTTAAATGTCTTCACAGCGCCAGCGAGGATCTTGAGGTGTTCGAGCACTGGCTGCAGGTCTTGCCCTCGCCGTTGTTTGATACCCAGCGAGCGGCGGCATTATTGGGTTTGGGCGGTGGCCTGGGGTATCGCGCTATCGTGGCGCAGTTCTTTGAGGTGGATCTCCCCAAGGAAGAGACGCAGTCAGACTGGTTGCAGCGCCCGTTAACGCCCTCGCAAGTCGAGTATGCAGCGCAAGATGTGAGCTATCTCTACCCGATCGGGGTGCAGCTGCTCGAGCGTGCAGAGGGGATGGGTCGCAAAGGGTGGATTTTGGAGGAGGGCGCGCGGATGACCCCCGGCGGTAAGCCGCCGCTCAGTAAATTTAAAACCGCTTACCGCTTGCCGCCTAAACAGCAGGCTGTTTTGGCCGCCGTGGTCAATTGGCGCGAGATTGAGGCACGAAAGCTTGACCGTCCGCGCAGCTGGATTCTGAACGACAAATTGGTGATGGCGTTGGCCCAAGCGATGCCTGCCTCGGTCAATGAATTGCATCGTGTTGAGGGGATACCAGCGGGGTTGGTTCGCCGGGCTGGTGAAACGTTGTTGGCGCAAATCGCCCTTGCTGAGACGGCGCCAGATGCCACCATGCATAAAGATATTGTGGTGCCTTTGTCGCGCAGTGACAGGGATGTGCTGAGCCGCCTGAGTGAGCACCTCAAAACCCTTGCCGAGACGCTACAGATACCGCCAGAGGTGCTGATGCCAAAATCGGATCTTGAGCGCTTGATTCGACAGCGTTCAGAGCCTGCGCTGGAGAGTCCGACGACGTGGTCTGGTTGGCGTGAGGCGACGGTGATTGATCCACTCAAGCAATTACTGCTGAAAGAGGCTTAACGTGACGGTGCCGGCAGAGATGGAGGTCGACGTATTCAAAACGCCCCAGCGGCCACATACCTTTTTATATTTACCCAAGGATTTACATCCAGAGGATTGGCCAGAGGGGCTGGCCGCGATATTTTCAGAGCCGCAAAAGGTACTGAGCTTACTGTTGACCCCTGATCAGCCCTTGGCAATGCAAACAGCGGTGGAGGTGATCAGTGCTCTGGAGACACAGGGTTATTTTTTGCAAATGCCACCCCCGCTTCACGAGAGGGAGCCGTCAATATGCTAACGACGCAGTCTTTTATTGTCGCGGTCTGTGCCTATGGGTTGGCAGCGCTAGTGGGATTGGCGATGATTCGCAGGCTTTGGTTTCAGCGCTCAGCGAGCCTCGCCAGTTCAGTCGTGATGGGTCTCATTGGTGGGCTGCTGTTGACGCCTGCCTATCCGAGTAGTGAGGCCGCCTCGATTGCCCCCGCACTCATTGTGGTGATCTTCAACGCCCTGTTTGGCGACGGGCTCGCAGCGGCCCTACAGCCGGGATTGTGGTTGGTGGCGGGCGGCCTGGCTGGTGCGCTGTTGGGCTGGTGGAGAGCACGTCGACGGACCTCTACTGAGTCGCTGTGAGTGGTGTGTCGCACTGACTTCGGGTAGTCTGCCCGCCTTTAAGTCATCAGAAACGAGAGAATAACGGTATGAAGTTTGAGGGAACGGAACGCTACGTCGCCACAGATGATCTCAGAATGGCAGTCAATGCCTCAGTGGCGCTTGAGCGACCACTGCTCATCAAAGGTGAGCCAGGAACGGGTAAGACGATGCTGGCAGAAGAGGTGGCAGCCAGCTTAGGCAAGACACTGATTCAGTGGCACATTAAATCCACAACCAAAGCGCAACAGGGGTTGTATGAGTACGACGCAGTCTCGCGTTTGCGCGATTCGCAGTTGGGCGATGGCAAGGTAGAGGATGTCAGTCGGTACATTAAGCATGGAAAGCTGTGGGAAGCATTCACCGCAGACGAGCAGGTCGTGTTACTGATTGACGAGGTAGACAAGGCGGATATCGAGTTTCCGAACGATTTGCTGGTCGAACTGGACCGCATGGAGTTTTTTGTCTACGAGACGGGTGAGACGATTAAGGCGAAGCAACGCCCCATCATCATCATTACCTCTAATAACGAAAAAGAATTGCCCGATGCATTTTTACGGCGCTGTTTTTTCCACTTCATTAATTTCCCCAGCAAAGAAACGATGAAAGAGATCATTGCGGTTCATCATCCCAAAATTAAGACGAGTTTGGTCCAGGAAGCACTGGAGATGTTTTTTGAGTTGCGCGATATTCCCGGCCTGAAGAAAAAGCCGTCCACGTCAGAGCTGATCGATTGGCTCAAGCTGCTGATGGCGGATGACATTCCCGATGAGGTCCTCAAGAACCGCGACCCGACCAAAGCGATTCCGCCGCTGTATGGTGCGCTGCTGAAAAACGAGCAGGATGTTCAGCTACTGGAGCGCTTGGCATTTATGCATCGCCGAGAGGCCCGCTGACGCCGTGCTCGTTAATTTCTTTCATGTGCTAAAGGAGACTGGTGTCCCTGTGACACCTAGAGAGCTGCTTGATCTGCTCGAAGCGATGGAGCGACGGCTGGTCTTTGGTGACATGGACGATTTTTACTCGCTGTCTCGTGCCATTTTGGTCAAGGATGAAAAGTATTACGACCGTTTTGATCGGGCATTCGGATTGCATTTTCAGGATCTAGAGGCCCTCGATGATGTCATAGAGGCAATGATCCCCGACGACTGGTTGCGCTCTGAGTTTATGAAGCAACTGTCAGAAGAGGATAAGGCCAAGATCGAGAGCCTCGGGGGTCTTGAGGAGCTGATCGAGCAGTTCAAGCAGCGCTTGGAAGAGCAAAAAAAGCGCCATCAGGGTGGGAACAAGTGGATCGGCACAGAGGGGACTTCTCCTTTTGGTAATGACGGCTATCACCCGGAGGGCATTCGCGTCGGAGGTGAGAGCAAGAATAAGCGGGCCGCCAAGGTTTGGGATCGTCGCGATTTCAAAAATCTAGATGACAGCGTCGAGTTGGGAACGCGCAATATCAAAGTCGCGTTGCGCCGTTTGCGCAAATTCGCCCGCACCGGCGCGACCGAAGAACTTGACCTAGACGATACGATTAAGTCGACCGCGCGTAACGCGGGTCTCTTGGATATCAAGATGGTGCCAGAGCGCCGAAATGCGGTGAAAGTGCTGCTGTTCCTCGATATTGGTGGGTCGATGGATCCCCATGTAAAGGTGTGCGAGGAATTATTTTCAGCAGCTAGAACCGAGTTTAAGCACTTGGAATATTTTTATTTCCATAACTTCCTTTACGAGAGCGTCTGGAAAAATAATATCAGGCGTTTTAATGAGCGCACTTCCACACTGGATCTGATGCATAAGTACGGCCATGACTACAAGCTGGTATTTGTAGGAGATGCATCCATGTCGCCTTACGAAATCATGCAGCCCGGGGGATCGGTTGAGCATTGGAATGAGGAGTCGGGCGAGCTGTGGATGAGGCGGCTGCGTGAAACCTACGAAAAGTGTATTTGGATTAACCCCGTGCCTGAGGATGAATGGGAGTACACCCAATCCATTTCGATTACGCGACAGTTGATGGAGGGCAACATGTACCCCCTCACACTACGAGGACTCGAAGAGGGCATGTCCTTTCTCTCCAAGTAAACCGTTCCTCGAGTGCGAGATTGGTTTTTCTGACACCTGGCGCAGGCGCGGTAAAGCCGCCTTTTTTTACGCATCTTTAGGCGCTTTTGGCTACACTGACCGAGTAAGCAAATAAATAAAAATGGGGAAAGAGATGGCGCCGGTGATTCGTTGGCTTTCAATTGTCTTTGTCGTGAGCGCATTCGCGGCGTGTGATCAACAGTTGGAAGAGGCAGTGGCAACACCAACTGACGCGGTTGCTGCCGCGCAGGTTGATACAGACCGTATCAAGGCCGCCGCAACTGAGCCTGAGATGTGGCTCACTTATGGCGGTGGCTATGATGAACAGCGGCATTCGGCGCTGGGGCAAATCAACCGAGATACCCTGCCAGAGCTGGGCATTGGGTGGGTTTATGAGATGGCCAAGCCGCGTGGAGCGGAGGCCACGCCCATTGTGGTTGACGGCGTGATGTACGTCTCCAGCGCCTGGTCAGTCGTCTACGCCTTGGATGCTAAGACGGGTGACGAGCTTTGGGTCTACGACCCAAAAGTCTCTGGCAAGGACGCCGCCAAAGGGTGCTGTGATGTCGTGAATCGCGGTGTCGCTGTGCATGACGGCAAGGTGTTTATCGGCGTCTTCGATGGACGATTAGAGGCACTAGACGCAGCGACAGGTGAGGTGATCTGGAGCAATATCACGGTGGATCAAACCAAGCCCTACACGATTACCGGTGCGCCACGAGTTTTCAAGAACAAAGTGATTATTGGTAACGCGGGCGGCGAGCTCGGTGTGCGCGGATACGTCACGGCCTACGATGTCGACAACGGTGACTTGGTCTGGCGCTTTTATACCGTGCCGAATCCAGAGAAGCGGCCTGATGGTGCTGTTTCTGATGAGTCGTTGGAGAGGTTGGCGAACGACACTTGGGGTGATACCGGCGCTTGGGTGACAGACGGTGGCGGTGGGACGGCATGGGACTCTATTGTTTATGACACCGTCAATGACCAGGTGCTCATTGGCGTGGGAAATGGTTCGCCTTGGAATCCGGACATCCGTGACCCTGATAGTGATGGCGATAATCTGTTTTTGTCTTCTATCCTCGCAGTCGATGCTGATACCGGCGCTTATCGCTGGCACTACCAAACCACGCCGCGTGATCGTTGGGACTACACCGCCACACAGCAAATTACATTGGCCGATCTGCCCCTTGGAGAGGACGGTGCCAATCGCAGAGTGGTCATGCAGGCGCCTAAAAATGGCTTCTTTTATGTGTTGGACGCAGCGGATGGTGAGTTGATCTCTGCGACGCCATTTACCGCTCAAAATTGGACCACGGGACAGTTTGACGAAAACGGTCGTCCAGAATTGGTGGAAGAGGCTGTGGATCTGGCGCTGTATGCAGTGGTGCCGGGGCCGACAGGCGCCCACAACTGGCATCCCATGGCGTTTAATCCCGATACGGGGCTGGTTTATATTCCGGTTAACGAGATTCCGTTCTTCTACGACAAAACGCGCAATGTTGAAGACAGTAAGTCGTTTTGGAATATTGGCTACGACGCGGCGGCAGGGTGGCCGGTGGAGTATCCGGCGGGAACACTGGATGCAGTGCGCGACCTTGACGGCGGCAGTCTGCTGGCGTGGGATCCGGTGAAGGCCGAACCTCGATGGGCGGTGCCTTTTCCACTGCCGCTGAATGGCGGTGTGTTGAGTACTCAAGCAGGACTGGTGTTTCAGGGCAACAAGTTTGGTGAGTTTGTCGCCTATGATGCGGAGACGGGTGAGCGGCTTTGGGCGGATAAGCTCGTTGGTAATGCGGCAGCGGCGCCAATGACTTATGAGATTGACGGAGAGCAGTACCTCAGTGTGCTGTCGGGCTGGGGCAGTGTATCGAGTCTGATTGCCGGATTTACCTACGGTGAAGCAAAGTCAAAAGAGCCTGCTCGGGTGATCACCTTTAAGTTAGGCGGCGTCGGTGACATGCCCGCGGCACTCGTTGATAACGTGGTACGAACGCCTCAGTCTCCCATGTTCGGAGAGCCGGACCAGCATCAATTAGGGATGCAACGATACGCCGAAAGCTGCCATTTTTGTCATGGTGCATTCGCAGTCGGTGGTGGGGTGGTGCCCGATTTGAGATGGTCAGCATTAGCTGGGAACGAACAGGCATGGGATCTCGTCGTTCGTGAGGGCGCGCTTGAAAAGCAAGGTATGGTCTCTTTCGCGGGACGCTTGAGCAAAGAAGACACCGATGCGATTCGTGCCTATGTGGTGCAGCAGGCCTGGCTGGCGGTGGCTAACGGTGACGCTTTGCCACCGCAAGATGGTTAATCATTCACTCGGGGCGTGGTGAGGTGAAAGGCAACGAGTGCCGCCGTCACCGCAACGTTGAGTGATTCAACCTCGTTGCTCATGGGGATGGCGAGTCGTTGGTCCGCCAGTTGGTGGACGGCGTGGCTGACGCCACTCGTCTCACCACCCAGTACAAACACCGTGCGCGCTGGCACTTGATACGAAAACAATGACTGGGGTGCGCTAGCCTCCAGCGTTGCGATGGCATAGCCCTCCGCTTTGAGCGCTTGCAGCGCAGGCGCTAGGGCGTCACACGATATCAAGGGTGCGCGGAACACCGTGCCAGCGGATGCCTTGATTACTAAAGGCCCGAGCGCTGCCACGCCCTTTTTCGGATAGAGCAGGCCGTCCAAACCCGCTGCCACCGCTGAGCGAATAATCATGCCGACATTTTGTGGGTTGGTGATGCCATCGAATGCGAGGAGTCGCTGTGGGGTCGATGGGTCGCCCGATAGCAGTGAGTCCACTGAGCCAAAACGGGGGCAGTTGATGTCTAGGGCCACGCCTTGGTCTTGGCGCCCGTTTTTCGAGATGCGCGATAATGCCTGCTTCTCGTGGTACTGGATCGGGATATTGCGCGACTCGGCTTGAGCAATGATTTGCGCGATAATGCCACCGGGGCGATTACTATCGGCCAAATGCAGTTGGGCAACCTCCAGCGCTCGATTGGCGAGTGCCTCGAGCGCCGGTTTGCGGCCATAGAGAGTGAGGCCATTTTGGGGGTGCCATTTGTTAGCCATGTGGTGCGCCACTGTGAGGGGATGAATTCATGGGGTCATTAACACTCTACACCACGCTGGGGTGCCACCTGTGTCAGCATGCTGAGGCACTGCTGGAGGCGTCAGGATGCCAATTTGTCGCCAGTGACATTGCCGAGGACCTCACCTTATTAGAGCGTTACGGAACGCGCATACCGGTCGTGAGAGACAGTTTGGGTAGCGAGCTAGGATGGCCCTTTGACGGCACAATGTTGTCTCAATTTATCAATAAAAACAATTAGTTGACACACACCGTTAGTCTTCAATATCAACCTTAACAGCCAGTACGTCACAGTCCGCACCATGCATCACGCCGTCGGTTGTCGAACCCAATAGTAGGGCTAATCCCCACCGCGCATGGCTGCCAACCACAATCAGGTCGCCATTGACCGCTTTTGCCTGAGTCGGGATCTCGGCTTCGGGTCGTCCGGTCACCAAATGGCGATGGCTCTCCGGGACACCGATCCCCTCGCACAAACGATCAAGCTGCTCCCGCGCTTGCCCGTGGATTTCCTCTTGAATGGCCGAAAAATCCATTGGAATATCGCCGCCATAGGTAATAGCCAGTGGCTCGATGACATGGAGGACATGCAGCTGTGCCTGATTTTGTTGAGCCAACGAAGCGGCTCGCTGTATGACAGTCTCAGTGGTGTTTCCCAGGTCGACCGCCGCCAGAATCTGTTGATAGGGCATACTAGATTCACTCGTTGGGTTTTCAGCGCTAAAGGTAGCGAAAAAAGCGGAGCTTGTCTTGAGGAAGCGATACTGATGGTTTACGTCTTGATTGCGCTGGGTTTGGCAGTGGTGATTGGCCCACTGATATCGGCTATGCCGTCTAAGGCACAGCGGCGCGTCGCCGCGGTGCGGGATCGGGCCAAAGCGTTGGGGTTGCGCGTCACACTGCGGCCGGTGCCCGCCGTGCCTGCGCGCTTTCGGTTTGAGCCTGACAGCGATTTGGCGTGTTACCAGCAAGTCCAATCTCAGGGCAAATTGGCGCTGGGCGAACAGCGCGCTTATGTTTGGGCAGACGGCCATTGGCAGCCCACACAGGGTGCTTCGGCAACACCGGCGTGGTTGACCAGTTTGCCACCAGGGGCTCCTTTGGTAGAGGTATCCGATCGTTATATCAGTATTTTTTGGGATGAGCGGGAGGGTCTCGAAGGCCTCGAAACGATCCGACAGGCCATTGATTCCAGATAACCCCAAGGCGGTGTGTGCTAGCAGGGGTCGACAAAGGTCATTGCACTTCAGGTCTTGACCCGAGCCGCATTCCCGCTGTTAGATGCCATCCGTATCAGCAGTCGATGGGTTCTGGGCTGTCACTTTTGAGCAGGCAAACGTAGATATGGGTAAAACACTGGTTATTGTTGAGTCTCCGGCCAAGGCCAAGACCATCAACAAATATCTTGGCAAGGACTTTATTGTGAAGTCCAGCGTCGGGCATATCCGTGATTTGCCCACCTCCGGCAATGCACCGACTACCGATCCCAAGGAACGCGCGGCGCAGGCCGCGATTACCCGCAAAATGGCGCCGGATGAAAAAGTGCGTTATCAGGCTCGCAAAAAACGTGAGCAGCTCGTCAGACGAATGGGCATCGATCCCAACAATGGCTGGGCCGCGCAGTACGAGATTTTGCCCGGTAAAGAAAAGGTAGTAAGTGACCTGCGCAAGATTGCTAAGGATAGCGATGCCATCTATCTCGCGACTGATCTCGATCGCGAGGGAGAGGCGATTGCCTGGCATTTGCAAGAAGCGATTGGTGGCGATGCAAGCCGTTACCACCGCGTGGTGTTTAATGAGATCACACAAAAAGCCATACAAGAGGCCTTTAAAGAGCCGGGCCAGCTGGACATAGACCGCGTTTATGCCCAGCAAGCGCGTCGCTTCTTGGACCGCGTGGTTGGTTTTGAAGTCAGCCCGCTGCTCTGGGCAAAAGTAGCACGAGGCTTGTCCGCGGGCCGGGTGCAGTCAGTCGCAACGCGCCTAATTGTAGAGCGCGAGCGAGAGATTCGCGCTTTTGTCCCAGATGAATACTGGGAGGTCCACGCCCTATTAAAGGCGGCTGACTTTGAGCCGGTTCGTTTCATGGTGACGCATCGTGCCGGCGCTAAGTTTGAGCCGAAGACCCAAGCCGAAGCCGATGCCGCCGTAACGGAAATGCAAGGCGCCACCTTTACCGTAGCAGACCTTGAGTCTCGTAAGACCAGCTCCAAGCCTTCAGCGCCGTTCATCACCTCAACTTTGCAGCAGGCTGCCAGCACCCGTATGGGATTTGGCGTAAAAAAGACCATGATACTGGCGCAGCGCCTCTACGAAGCGGGCTACATTACTTACATGCGTACCGACTCGACCAATCTCAGTGACGAGGCAGTTGCGAGTTGTCGAGCATTGATTCAGAAGGAATTCACACCGGATTATCTACCAGCAGATCCGATACGCTACGGCTCGCGTGAGGGTGCTCAGGAGGCACACGAGGCGATCCGTCCCTCGGATGTCAGGTTGAAGAGTCATCAGCTCGCGGGTATGGAGCCGGATGCCGAACGACTCTATGAGCTGATTTGGAGGCAGTTTGTCGCCTGTCAGATGACGCCCGCCCGCTACCTCTCTTCGACACTGGTCGTCACAGCCGGTGATTGCCGCCTGACGGCGAAAGGGCGCATGGTCGAGTTTGACGGCTTTACGCGGGTCCAGTCACCCGCCGCGAGAAAAGGAGAAGAGGCTGTATTACCGCCCTTGGCGACGGGCGATGCACTGGTGGCGACCGAGTATGATCCGAAGCAGCATTTTACCAAGCCGCCGGCGCGCTATGGTGAGGCGAGCTTGGTGCGCGAACTGGAAAAGCGGGGTATCGGACGTCCCTCTACCTATGCGGCCATCATATCGACCATTCAAGATCGCGGTTATGTTCGGCTCGAAAACCGACGCTTGTATGCCGAAAAAATGGGCGACATTGTCACGGAGCGGCTGCAGACTTGTTTCAGTGATTTGCTCGATTATGGCTTTACGGCGCTGATGGAGGAGCGGCTCGATGAGGTCGCGAAGGGGGCTTTACCGTGGACTGATCTGCTCAATGAATTCTACGACGACTTCAGCGGGAAGCTGGTGCAAGCGGGTATCAATGGGCCAGATGGCATGCAGCCTAACGACCCGACGCCCACGGGTATTCCCTGCGACGACTGCGGTCGTCCTTTACAAATTCGGACCGCGAGCACGGGTGTCTTCTTGGGTTGCTCTGGCTACAACCTGCCACCCAAGGAGCGCTGTAAACAAACCGTCAATCTCACGTCGGGTGACGAGGCGATCAGCGTCGATGCGGACGATGAGGCGGAGTCGCGTTTGCTGTTGAGCAAGCGTCGTTGTGGCAAATGTCATACCGCGATGGACAGTTATTTAATTGATGAGTCGCGCAAGTTGCATGTCTGTGGCAACAACCCAGATTGTGACGGCTATGAGGTTGAGCAGGGTCANNCCGGTCATTGAATGCGATAAGTGTGGCGCTGATATGCAGCTTAAAACGGGCCGCTTCGGTAAATACTTTGGGTGCAGTGAGTCGGGCTGTACTAATACTCGCAAGTTATTGCGCAATGGCGAAGCCGCGCCGCCCAAAATGGATCCGGTTCCCATGCCTGAATTGCGCTGTCTCAAGGTAGAGGACCATTACATACTGCGAGATGGCGCTTCTGGTATTTTCCTGGCGGCGAGTCAGTTTCCAAAGCATCGAGAAACCCGGCCCCCCTTCGTTGATGAGTTGCTCCCCCATCAGGCAGAGATCGACCCCAAGCATCATTATTTGTTCGATGCGCCGCGGGTTGATGATCAGGGAAACCGCGCTCAAATTCGTTACAGCCGCAAGACGAAAGAACAATACGTCATGACGGATCTGGATGGGAAGGCGAGCGGCTGGCGAGCGATGTTTGTTGATGGCCGCTGGATGGAAGAGGGGTCGGCAAAGAAAAAGCCCAAGGCCAAAGCAAAGGCTAAAACCAAAGCCAAGACCAAAGCCAAAGCGAAGAGTAAGGCGAAGGCGGCACCCAAACCGAAACCCGCAGCGCCCGCAGAAGCAGTGGTCGATTGAGCCACCCACTGGCGTTTGCGAATCAGTGCCTGTATCACGCCCGCATCGTTCAAGCGGGCTGGCAAAGCGAGCTAGAAGCGCAGCGTGAACCGAGTCTTGCCGTTGACCTAGCTTTTGCACCATTGCTGCAGAAGGTCTTTTTGGATGCGTATGGCTGGCTATTGCTCGCAGGCTGCCGAGTCAGAACTGCGCCAGAGCATCCTCCCCATACAGTGCGCGACTTGCCCTCATTACCTGCTGGGCTGGTTTTGCCGGCAGAAATAGCGGCGTGTGCTGAGTTAGAGAGCACTGGTTGGTTGGCCGCGTTGCAGGCACCGATATCGCGGCATGCGACAGTGCGGCAATCCAACAACCTGGCGGCCAATAGTGCCGTGCCGACCCTCGAGCAGTTTGCTCTTTGGGGCCAAAATTTGGGTACGCTGGCTCAACATATTGCTGACGCCATTGACGAGTCATAGCACGAGTGTGGGCGCGAGTCCCTCGGGGCAGTCTGTGGTAGTTGCGCTGTCAGAGTGTTATTGTTGTTAGACATCTCAGCGGTGGCGTTGGGGTGACTCCTCAGATAAGAGAGGTCTTTGAGTGTCTACATCTTTACTAGAAATCGTCGATCTGGGAAACGGTGAGGTGGTCCTGCAACGCGTGGAAGGGGACTCCGAGCCATTGGTCAGCATCCAGTTTTCTGATGAGGCGAATGCCTACCTCATGGGGAACAATTTGGAGATTGCCAAGATCATGATTCAGGCTGGTATCGAGGCTGCGGCGCAAATGGCCGACGTGAATAGCCCCGAGGTGGATACCGCGGAAGGATCAGAAGCCAGAACGTTACACTGAGCGGGACCCAGTAGCCCACTTGATTCGGGCTACCCTCAATAGTGTGGCGCCCGCGAGGCACGATGCATCGCGATCCTAAGGAGCCTTCCGCTTATTCTGGCTCCGGGTGAACTGCCCCCTAAAATCTCTCCCCAAGACGCTGTCCTAAGACGCTGTCCTAAAACGTTATCCCAAGGCGTCAGCCCAAGATACATCCTAAGGCGTCTCCTCAAAATTTCAGGAAGCACCCAGTCAGTAACTGAGGGTGCTCTCAGCGCTTGCGGTTAAATTTGTTGCCGAATGACGCCGACGCTAATGCCCTCAATACTGCAGTCGGTTGTGCGTAAATCGACTTCAATAGGTTCAAAATCCGCATTCTCCGGAAGCAGCTTGAGCGAGTGTGCGCCGGCTCTTTGAAGCCGTTTCACCGTCACTTCGTCTTCAATGCGCGCGATCACGATTTGTCCGTCTCGCGCCGTGCTGGTGTTGTGCACCGCCAGCAAATCGCCATCTAAAATCCCCACGTCTTTCATACTGTCCCCCGTGACGCGCAGCAAAAAGTCGGCGGGTGGAGAGAAGAACTGCGCGCTGAGCTCACAGTAATCTTCGATATGCTCTGTCGCCAGAATCGGAGAGCCTGCGGCCACTCGGCCAACAATAGGCAGGCCGGTGCTTTCGGTCAGGCGGATACCGCGCGACGCCCCTGCGATCATTTCGATAGCACCTTTGCGCGCTAACGCGCGCAAATGCTCCTCTGCTGCATTCGCCGACTTGAAACCGAGCTCGCGGGCAATATCGGCGCGAGTCGGTGGATAGCCGGTATCGGCCAGATACTGACGGATCACGTCGAGCACCTGCTCTTGTCTATTAGTGAGTTTCATCGAAGTGCCTCCTAATCCCCAGTGCTGTTCATATAGAGTGCTGATCATATATACAGTCTGTTGTTTTGTACAGCGGTGGGTATGGTGAGTGAGGTGGGTAGGTTAGGATGGGCGCACGATTGTTGAGGATGATACTGAGATGTCATTTTTGCTGGAGCTAGTGGCGCCGTTGGCAGCCGCGCTGAGCGTGCCCCCGGGCGCGCTGGTCTTTGTTTTGCTCATATTGGCCGGGACACTCGGGCATGTTGCGATTTATCGCTCAGTGCGTCGCCTCACAATGGCCGCTGATAAAACCGAAACGCGATGGGACGATGTGATCCTCTACGCGGTGTTTCCCCCGATCCAGTGGGTCATGTGGACTGTGTTGGCGCTGCTGTCTCTGAGTCTGTTCAGTATTTTTGACGGGGTGAGAGAGGGTCTTTTAACGCTGTCGGACACCGCACTACTGATCTTATTTGGCTGGTTGGCGCACCGATTAAGCCGAGGGATCGAAGAGGAGCTGTTGGGTGAGCATCGCGGCGCAGTCGCTTCGGATGAGCGCGCAACGATCAGTGCGGTGGCTCGACTCAGCCGCATTATGGTGTGGACGGTGGCAGGCATCATGATTCTTCAGTCGCTGGGTGTCTCCGTATCCGGCCTACTCGCGTTTGGCGGGGTAGGGGGGGTTGCAGTGGGTTTCGCGGCGCGCGATCTGTTGGCAAACCTGCTCGGGAGCTTGAGTATTTTTCTTGATAGACCGTTTGCGGTAGGCGATTGGATCCGCTCCCCTGACCGAGAGATCGAGGGAACGGTTGAAGACGTTGGGTGGCGAGTCACGCGTATCAGGACCTTTGATCAGAGACCGCTATATGTGCCAAACGCGGTTTTTTCAACCGTGGCGCTGGAAAACCCGTCGCGCATGTTGAACCGGAGAATTTACGAGACAGTCGGTATTCGCTACGACGATGCGGGGGTGATGGCCGAGATCGTCTCAGAAACGGAAGCCATGCTGCGCCAGCACGAGGGGATCGATACCACCCGCACGCTCATCGTCAATTTTGTGAGCTTTGGTGCGTCCTCGCTAGACTTCTTTATCTACACCTTTACGCGCACGACCGATTGGGTCACTTACCATGGCGTTAAGCAAGACGTGATGCTGCGTATCCTCAGCATTATTGAGGCCCATCAAGCCGAGGTCGCCTTCCCCACCCGCACACTATTGCTTGATCAAAACCCGCCCGAGATGGCGCCAGACTGAGACGTTCGCTACAGCGGCTTTTTCGTTAGGGGCAGTGTGCTTGGCGGGCAGCGAATCTCCATGATTCACTCGGCTGGCAGTATCAGGGTCACTCTTGGTTAATCGTTTCGCCGAGTGCATATAACTCGTACCACGACAGCTCACGCCAGGTCGCTAAGACTTTGACAACCGGGTGGTCGTAATAGCGTAGCCTGTTTTCCGATAGCGGAACTGTGTCCTCGATGTGGATGATATGCCGCCAAGGCCAAGGTGCTGGAGCCTGAGGTGCAAAGCGGGTTGGGTGCCGAGCCGCTAAGCCAGGCTCGTCCGCCACGCTGGCTGGCGATGAAGCGGTGTCGAAGGGGTTCAGAGGCACAGTCGCGTTTGCCCCGATGTCACCTGCTTGATCGGTAACCGCTGGGTCGCTCCTAGCTGTGTTAATCAGGGTTGGGTCGATCAGGGCTGGGTCGAGAGCCGCTAGTGTTGATATCACCGTCACGCGCTGTGGTGAGGGGGGAGGGGCGGCACCCTCAAAAATGGCCGGCAAATACTGGCCGTCAGTGTTCGCCCAAAGGTTCAGGCCCAGACGCCAGCTGTTGTCTCGGGGGAGCAGCTGAACAAACCCCTGTAACACCGGGTAGGGGGAGTCCGTATCGGGTTCAACCAGGATCGGTAGTGAGTCACTGTCAGGGCTCTGTAGCCACGATGCTGACACCACTACCGCGTCGTCGTTTTGCTGCTGATATCGTTCGAGACCGGCTGCAAGACGATCAAGAGGCAGTTTCTCAAAGGTCGCCGGCTCCGGGATACGGCGCGCCGTCACGGTGAGAGGGGTCAGTGTGACCTGCTCTGCGGGTATCGCTAGGGGAATGCTGACCTCGGGCGCCTGCCCACGCCGGTCATCACCTGCAATGCCGAGTGACTCAAAGGGGGTGAGGCGGGACGTGTCGTCGTCGAGCGCAGCCTCCTCAAAGGGCAGTAGCGGCCCCTGCCGTTCGTCGTCTTCGGCAAGTGGGGCAGGCTGCTCAGTATCGGCTGTCGCGTCAGTGTTAGGCTCGGTGGGCGAGGGTAAGCGGAGGGCCATTAGTTCATCGATCAGCGCCATGTCTTGCTCCGAGAGTAACGGAGGAGGGGGTTCCCAGAGGGGCGGCGTGTCGCTGGGTGGTGTCACCAAGATGTGTCCAGAGGGGCTCACCGATACCGTTGCCGAGTCGTATTGCGTCATCAACGTAGCCTTGAGCGCGGGGTCTTGGAGCCAGCGCCAGCGTGCGGGGTAGTGAACGGAGGTAGCCAATGGCCAGGTTTCGCTACTCAGCACTGCTGGGCGAGTATCGACTAGTACCACCAATTCAAACTGAAACCAGCCAGAATGGCCGAATCCGCCCGGTAGGCGCGCTGCCAAAGCGGCGTTCGTGGTCAGGGAGAGTGCCACGATCGATGCTCCGATCATGGCCACGATTTTTGCTACGACCAATATCATGGCAAGGCAGGCCAAGAAGAAGCGTGTCATCCAGAGGCCTCCTGCGGAAGCGTGGCTAGCCAAGGGTCGAGCAGCGTCTCAATCAATTCGGTGCGCGATTCGAGCGTGGGCAGTTCTGCCGTCACACGGAGCTTGTTATTGCCGCCTAGGCGGTAACGCTGAGGGTCCGATTGAATCAGTGACACGATGGTAGCGGGCTCGACGACGGTGGCGGGCTTGAATTCGATGCTACCACCTTCCTCGGTCATGTCGATTTCGCCGATTCCCAGTCGTTGCGCCGATGTTCGCAGCAGCGCGCAGGTAAAGAGGTTTTTAGTGGGTTCAGGGAGTAGGCCAAAACGATCGATCATTTCAACCTGAATGTCTCGCAGGTCCTCTTCACTAGCGGCTTTGGCGATCCGCTTATACAGCACCAACCGAGTACTGATGTCCGGCAGGTATTGTTCAGGGATGAGCGCTGGAACGTGGAGTTTGATGTCAGTGCCGCTATCTAGCGGTTGGTCTAAGTCGGGAATTTCTCCGCGTCGCAACGCGGCGACGGCGCTGTCGAGCATCTCGAGGTAAAGCGAAAACCCGACTTGATTAATTTGTCCCGACTGCTCCGCACCGAGTAATTCGCCTGCGCCGCGAATTTCCATATCGTGAGACGCTAACTGATAGCCTGCACCTAGATCGCCGGCGGCCTCGATGGCCTCAAGGCGCTTTTGCGCATCTGAGGTGATCAGTGATCGGGGTGGGCTGAGCAAGTAGGCGTATGCCTGATGGTGCGAGCGACCGACGCGACCGCGCAACTGATGCAGCTGGGCGAGTCCAAATTTATCGGCCCGCTCGATGATGATGGTATTGGCGTTCGGGATATCAATCCCTGTTTCGATAATCGTGGAGCAGACCAAAATATGGTGATGTTGGTGATAAAAGTCAGACATGACTTTCTCAAGCGGTTGTTCACGCAGTTGTCCGTGTGCCACGCCAATTGAAAGGCCCGGCACGAGTTCACCGAGTTTTCGCGCCGTCTCGTCAATGGTTTTGACTTCGTTATGCAAGTAGAACACCTGGCCACCACGCAAAGTCTCCCGCAGTACGGCCTCCTTAATCAGGGCAATACTGTGCTCTCTGACAAAGGTTTTGATCGATAACCGTCGCGCCGGTGGCGTGGCAATGATCGACAGATCTCGCAAGCCGCCGAGTGCCATATTGAGAGTTCTAGGGATTGGCGTCGCGGTCATGGTGAGAATGTCGACCTCAGCACGCAGCGCTTTGATTGCCTCTTTTTGTTTGACGCCAAAGCGATGCTCTTCGTCGATGATCAGCAAGCCTAGGTCGCGGAAGCCAAAGTCGCTTTGCAGCAGCTTGTGCGTTCCGACCAGAATATCAATTTTGCCTGCGCGCACGCGATCGACGATGTCCCGCAGATCCTTTGCTGACTGAAAGCGTGACACAACCTCCACCGCGTAGGGCCAGCTGGCAAAGCGATCGCGAAAGTTTGTATGGTGCTGATTAGCCAGTAAGGTCGTGGGGACTAGCACGGCGGTTTGTCGTCCATTTTGTGCGGCGATAAACGCGGCGCGCATGGCGACTTCTGTTTTGCCAAATCCGACATCGCCGCACACGAGGCGGTCCATCACTTGCGGCGCGCACATATCGTTGCGGACGGCATCAATCGCAGCGGCTTGGTCTGGCGTTTCCTCGAAGGGGAAAGCGGCACAAAACTGTTCCCACTTTGTCTCGTCTAAGGTGTGGGCATGGCCTGTCCGCGCTTCTCGGCGAGCATAGACGTCGAGTAACTGTGCTGCCACATCGGCGGCACGCTCTTGGGCTTTTCTCCGCGCTTTTTCCCATTGCTCGGTACCCAGACGGTGCAGGGGGGCTGTATCGGGGTCGCCAGCGGTATAGCGGCTGATCAACTGTAGCGAGTTCACTGGCACATACAGCTTGTTGCCTTCGGCATATTCGAGCAGCAAAAACTCAGCGTCATCACCGTCGATTTGAAGTACCTGCAGACCCAAATAGCGACCTACGCCGTGCTCAATGTGGACTACCGGTAAACCCTGTCGCAGCTCAGTGAGGTCGCGGATGATGGCATCGGCATCCGTCTCGGTTTTCTTGTTCCGGCGGCGGCGCTGCGCGACCCGTTGACCAAATATTTGTGCTTCACACAGCAGTGTGGGTTGCCCCGGGCCGCTGTAGAGGCCTCGATCGACCGGCGCGGTGCTGATGCCAAACGGAACGCCACTCGCCACGAACTCAGGCCAGTTTGTGATTGTGGTGGGATGGAGGTCTGCTTTGGCGAGGTTTTCTAACAGGATCTCGCGCCGACCCGCACTCTCGGCGCAGAGTAGCAAAGGGCCTTGGTGGTCAGTGATGAACCGCGCTAACTTTTGCTGATAGCTGTCACCCGACGCGTCATCGATTGCCAATTGTGGCGGCATTTTGAGGGTTGTCTTTACATGTGCGGGTGAGTGTTCGTCGGGCTTGAGCTCTAATACCGAGTAGCCGCCCAGTGCGGCATAGATCTCTTCTACGGACACGAAGCCGCGTTGCGGTGGCAGCAGGGGGCGTCGCGGATCGATCCCGTACTCTTCAAAGCGGCTCGTGATTTCAGTCCAGTATCGCTGCGCAGCGCCGTAATGATCTCCCAAGAGCACCATGGCGGTATCGGCCGGTAGGTAATCAAATACGGTGCCACAGTGTTCGAAAAACAACGGGAGATAGGATTCTGCCCCACCGGGTACGCGGCCTGCACTGATCTCTGTGAACGCCGTACAGAGGTCCGCGTCACCTTCAAAGGCCTCGTACCAAGCCATCTGAAAACGATGAATGGCGTCGCGGCTCATCGGAAACTCTCGGGCCGGCATGAGTTTGATCCGCTCGACTCGATTAATGGTGCGCTGCGTGTCGGGATCAAAGGTCCGTAGGGTCTCGACTTCATCGTCGAATAAGTCAATACGGTAAGGCGACGCACTGCCCATTGGAAAGACATCAAGTAGCGCGCCCCTGACGGCGAATTCGCCATGCTCGAAGACCGTATCAACCGCTCGATAGCCGTTTAGGGTCAGCTGGGCAGCGAACGCTTCGGGGTCAAATGTTTGCCCGACGCTCAGGTCAAGCGTGTTGCCTTCAATATAGTGCTGAGGGGGTGTCCGGAGCATGGCGGTGGTGATCGGCAGGATCACGATGCCATCGGTTAACTGTGGCAACTCGAAGAAGGTGCGCAGTCGCTGCGAGACGATGTCCTGATGCGGCGAGAAGTGATCGTAGGGCAGTGTCTCCCAATCGGGCAGGGTTAATATGGGCACGTCGGTCGCTAAAAAAAGCGGCAGTTCTCGCTCAAGGGTTTGAGCCTCTGCGGAACTGGCGACGATCACGATCAAAGGCCTGCCCAAGCCCGCTAGCTCAGCAACTGCCGCCGTGCCGCCAGCGCCGGGCATGGGGCCTAAAGCGGTGCGGGTGCCGACCTTGCTAGGCCAGGGTGTGTTGTCGAGAAGTTGGGTAAACATGCACAGGGTCACAGGGTCGAGAGAGGTATTGTAGGCACCCGAGGGCCCGGTCACCACTGAAATAGTGCGTTAAAAGGTTGCTTCCGCAGGCCTGCAACTCCGATAATGCCGCTCAGCCATGCGCCCCGACAGTTGAAGCACCGGGGGAGGCGCGGCTGACGCCTTCCGCCACAGCTGGCAAAACCAGAAGAGGACCCTCCGTGACAGAGCAACGCAAGCGACCCCGCCCCAGCGATTATTTTTCTGATTGGAAGGAGCGCGAGGCGTTGGCGGAAGCCATGATTCCGGTCGTGGGAAGCCTCTCTCGTGAACGCAACGTCAAATGCTACATTTACGGGCGATCTCTGGTGAACGAATCAGTCCTCGATATCATGAAGACTCATCGTTGGGTGCGTCAGATAGAGGACAATGAATTATCCGAATTCGAGACCGCGCCGGTACTCAATGCGGTGAGTCAGCTTGATCTTGGGCCCTGCCACCTCGATATCGGACGTCTCGCTGTGGCGTATTACGACAAAGGCGCTGGCGAAGGTCTCTCTGTTGAAGAATATTGTCAGCAAGAGCTTGCGTATCTGACGGGCTCAACGCAGAAGCCGGTTGAGGGTCCGGTGGATGTCATTTTATACGGCTTTGGCCGGATCGGCCGACTGATGGCGCGGATTTTGATTGGTAAGACCGACGGGGGCGACAGTCTGCGTCTGCGAGCCATCGTGGTGCGCAAAGGCGGTGCCGATGACGATTTATTGAAACGAGCCAGCTTGCTACGAAGAGACTCCGTTCATGGCGTTTTTAAGGGCACGATTCGCGTCGATGAAGAGCGTCAATCCTTCATTGCCAACGGTAACGAAGTCAAAGTGATTTACGCAGACGCGCCCGAGGACATTGACTACACCCAGTACGGTATTCAGAGTGGCATCGTTGTTGATAATACGGGCGTATGGCGCGATAAAGCGGGATTGTCGCGGCACTTGGCCGCAAAAGGTGTCGCAAAAGTTATTTTAACGGCGCCCGGCAAGGGCGATATCAAGAATATCGTCGCGGGCATCAATGAGAGCGCCATTGAGGACACTGATACGGTGATTTCAGCGGCGTCTTGTACAACCAATGCGATTGTGCCCGTGCTGAAAGCCGCTGACGACGAATACGGCATTGTCGCGGGTCACGTCGAAACGGTCCATGCGTATACCAACGATCAAAACTTGATCGACAATTATCATAAGGCGGAGCGACGAGGGCGCAGCGCACCTCTGAACATGGTGCTGACTGAGACGGGGGCCGCCAAAGCGGTTGCCAAAGTCTTGCCGCAGCTAGAGGGCAAGTTAACCGGTAATGCGATTCGCGTGCCAACGCCCAATGTGTCGATGGCCATTTTAAATTTGACGCTTAAGGAAGGCACTACCCGCGAGGCGCTCAACGAATTTATGCGGGAAATCGCCCTGCATTCGAGTATGAAAAAACAAATCGATTACTCCGATTCCCCAGAGGTGGTGTCGAGCGATTTTGTCGGCTCGCGCGCTGCCTGCGTATTCGACGCCCAAGCGACCATTGTCAGTGGCACGCAGGCGGTGCTGTATCTTTGGTACGACAATGAGTATGGGTACAGCTGTCAGGTGTATCGGATTCTCGAGCGTATGGCAGGCATCCGTTACCAGACCTACCCCGAGAGTGGGCCTTATCCGCTGTAAAGACGTCTGATTCAGGTTGTTTGTGCACTTTTGACCGCGCGATCTAGGGCCGGGGTTGGCCTTGGGTGGTCAAGTCGAATAGAATACTCGGGACCGTTAAGAGCCCTTCGGGCCAGGCCTTAAGAAGCCCCCGGTCTGCAGTACCATTAGTACAGTCTGGGGGGGTGTTTCCCCGAATACGACAGCGTTAGCAGCGAGCGTGAAGCGACGGCTTCATGAATCCCGCGGCAGACGGATCGTGCGCTACATATTTGGTGGAAAGACAAATGAGCACTGACATGATAAAAATTCAAAAAGGTTTGAATATCCCGCTTGCCGGCGCCCCAGAGAGCGATCTGGATCAGTCGGTCACGGTTCGAGCGGTTGCCTTACTCGGCGGCGACTATCAGGGCATGAAGCCCACGATGGCAGTGCAAGTAGGCGATGTGGTCAAACGCGGCGATTTATTATTCACGGATAAAAAGTGCGAAGGCGTCAGGTATACCTCGCCCGCTGGTGGTCGGGTCGCAGCGGTGAACCGCGGAGCGAAGCGCGCATTCGAGTCGGTTGTGGTCGAGATTGACGGGGATGAGGCGGCATCATTTGAGCGCTACTCAGCGGACCAGGCGCGGGCCCTCAGGCCCGAAGCCATTAGGGCCCAGTTGCTTGAGTCGGGGCAGTGGACGTCATTGAGAGCGCGACCGTTTGGTCGGGTCGCTGATCCAAAAACCGCGCCAATGGGGCTCTTTATTACCGCGATTGATACGCACCCGCACGCAGCGAATCCCGAGATCGCTATTGCGAAAAACGCAGAGGCTTTCGTCTTAGGACAGGATCTATTGGCCGCGATGGTCGAATGCCCGGTTTACCTGTGTGCGGCACCAGGCGCGGACGTGCCACAAAGCGAGCACGCGCGGTTGGTACGGCATGACTTTAGCGGTCCGCACCCAGCGGGCTTGGCAGGTACCCACGTGCATTTTTTGATGGGTGCTTCGTTAGAGCGGATTGCGTGGACGGTGGGGTATCAAGATGTCATCGCCATCGGACGGCTGTTTCTCGACGGGGCGCTGTACACGGACCGAGTGATATCGTTAGCGGGACCCTCGGTCAGCCGGCCACGTTTAATCTTAAGCCGAGTGGGCGCAGATTTGCAGGCGCTGGTTGCGGGTGAGCAAACGGATGCCGATACACGGCTGCTCTCAGGCTCAGTGCTAGGAGGGCGCTCAGTACAAAGCGGCACGGCCTATCTGGGGAGATATCATCAGCAAGTAGCACTCTTGCCCGAGGGCAGAGAGCGCACCTTTATGGGGTGGCTCTCCCTGGGGCGTCGAAAACATTCGGTGCTTGGTATTTACTTATCCAGTTGGTTCGGCACTAAGCCGCTGGCCATGTCGACGTCGACTAACGGTTCGGAAAGAGCGATGGTTCCCGTGGGTGCTTACGAAAAAGTGATGCCCCTCGATATCCTGCCAACGCAATTGTTGCGAGCGCTCTTGGTCGGCGATACGGAGACGGCGCAGGCGCTGGGCTGCCTCGAGTTAGACGAGGAAGACCTCGCGCTCTGCACTTATGTGTGTCCGGGTAAGTACGAGTACGGCGGTATCCTCCGCGATAATCTCACGCGCATTGAAAAAGAGGGCTGAGACATGGGACTGCGGCAACAGTTAGATGCGATGGAGCCTCATTTCAAATCAGGAGGCCGCCTAGAAAAGTGGTATGCCTTATACGAGGCGGTCGATACGATTTTCTACTCACCCAATAGCGTGACGCGGGCCAATGCGCATGTACGTGACGGGGTCGACCTCAAGCGCATTATGATCACCGTTTGGTTTGCGACGTTCCCGGCGATGTTTTACGGAATGTACAACCTCGGTTTACAAGCCAATGACGTTTTGGCGCTGTCGGGCGGTATGTTGGACGGGTGGCGTGGCGGACTAGTGGCAGCGTTGGGTGGACACGATCCCTCGAATGTCTGGCACAACATGTTGTATGGCTTGGTGCACTTTTTACCTCTTTATCTCGTGACCTTTATTGTCGGCGGTTTTTGGGAAGTGCTTTTCGCAATGCGCCGTGGCCACGAAGTCAATGAAGGCTTTTTCGTCACTTCTATTTTGTTCACCTTGACGCTGCCGCCGGATCTTCCGTTGTGGCAGGCGGCAATGGGCATCAGTTTTGGCGTGGTGATTGGCAAGGAAGTCTTTGGTGGCACCGGCAAAAACTTTTTGAACCCCGCTCTCACCGGACGTGCCTTTCTGTACTTTGCCTACCCGGCACAGATCTCGGGTGATGCCGTTTGGACGGCGGTAGATGGGTATTCCGGAGCGACACCACTGGGTGTGGTGGCACAAGAAGGGATGGCCGGCCTCACGCAAGCCTACACGTGGTGGGATGCCTTTATCGGGACTATCCCCGGTTCAATCGGTGAAACCTCAACACTCATGATTATGATCGGGGGTGCGTTTCTGCTGCTGCAGGGCATCGCGTCTTGGCGCGTGGTCGCGGGCTGTTTTGCCGGTCTGATCGGTTTTAGTTTGCTGCTGAATGGCGTGGGTTCTGACTCGAATCCCGCTTTTGCGATGCCTTGGCATTGGCACATGGTGGTGGGTGGCTTTGCCTTCGGCGCGTTTTTTATGGCGACCGATCCGGTGTCCTCGGCGATGACCAATTCGGGACGATGGGCTTATGGAATCCTGATTGGTGTGATGTGTGTGCTGATTAGGGTAGTGAATCCGGCCTTTCCCGAGGGGATGATGCTGGCGATCTTATTTGCCAATCTCTTTGCCCCATTATTTGACCACTTTGTTGTGAGTGCCAATATGAAGAGGAGGGCTGCCCGTGTCAGCTAATGGAGAAGGTCTCGGCCGTGTTCTGACGGTGGCGCTCGGATTATGCTTGGTATGTTCAGTGGTCGTGTCCACGGCAGCAGTGCTGCTCAAGCCCGCTCAGCAAGCGAATAAAACCCTTGATCTCAAGCGAAACATCTTGATGGCGGCGGGATTGTTAGATCCCTCGCGATCGGTCGAGGAACAGTTTGAGCAGGTGGAAACGCGGGTCGTTAACTTAGATGCAGGACAGTTTGTCGATGGCGTCGATCCTGCAGCTTTTGATCAAAGAGAGGCCGCCAAAGACCCTGCTCAATCTCGGGCGATCCCCAACGATGAAGACGCGGCCAAGCTGGTTCGACGAGAGGACCAGGCGCTGGTTTATTTGGTGCGAACCGATCGGGGTGACCTCGACAAAATCATTTTACCGATCCGAGGTTATGGCCTATGGAGTACTTTGTACGGATTTATGGCGCTCGAGTCTGACGGTAATACCATCGCGGGTCTCGGGTTTTATGAACATGGTGAAACCCCTGGATTAGGCGGAGAAGTGGACAATCCTCGCTGGAAGTCGATCTGGCCAGGTAAGTTGGTGTATCAGGGTAATGAGGTCGCGATTGAAGTGCTGAAGGGCTCTGTGCGCGCCGATTCTGCTCAGGCGCAGTGGCAGGTCGATGGCCTGTCTGGAGCGACCTTGACCACCAAAGGGGTCGATAACTTAGTGAAATATTGGCTTGGCGAACAGGGATTCAAGCCGCTGCTTGATAATCTTCGACAAGGAGAGGTGTCATGACAATTCGCGATACATTGGCGGACCCTATTTTCAAAAACAATCCCATCGCGCTTCAGATTTTGGGAATCTGTTCTGCGCTGGCGGTGACCACTTCTTTGAAGGTCACTGTAGTGATGTGCATTGCGCTGACACTGGTGACCGCGTTCTCGAGTTTTTTCATCTCGAGCATTCGCCGTTACATCCCCTCAAGTATCCGCATTATCGTGCAAATGACCATCATTGCGTCGTTGGTGATCGTGGTCGATCAGGTGCTCAAAGCAGTGGCTTACGACATTTCTAAACAACTGTCAGTGTTTGTCGGTCTGATCATCACAAATTGTATTGTCATGGGCAGAGCCGAAGCATTTGCGATGAAGAATCCACCCGTGCCCAGTTTTATTGATGGTGTCGGAAATGGGCTGGGTTACTCCTTTGTATTACTGGCTGTGGCGACCGTGCGTGAGCTGTTTGGCACGGGTAAGTTGTTCGGGTTTGAAATTCTCCCATTGGTCACCGAGGGCGGCTGGTATCAGGCGAATGGCTTGCTGCTGTTACCGCCGAGCGCCTTCTTCCTGATCGGCCTGTTGATTTGGGCGATCAGAGCGGTCAATACAGAGCAGGTAGAGGCATCGGAATTCAAAATTGCGCACCACACACCGGCTGAGGAGAGCGCCTGATGGAGCATTATCTAAGCCTGTTTGTGCGGGCCGTTTTTATTGAAAATATGGCTTTGTCGTTCTTTTTGGGCATGTGCACGTTTCTTGCCGTTTCCAAGAAAATTCAGACCGCGGCGGGACTGGGCGTTGCGGTCATCGTGGTATTGGCGATCACTGTGCCGGTGAATAATCTGATCTATCAGAATTTGCTCGCTGACGGGGCCTTGAGTTGGGCGGGAATGCCCGATGTCGACTTGAGCTTCCTCGGGTTGTTGAGTTACATCGCCGTCATTGCGGCGCTGGTGCAAATCCTAGAAATGTTTCTCGACAAGTATGTGCCTGCGCTCTACGCCACCCTCGGTGTGTTTTTGCCGCTGATTACCGTGAACTGTGCCATTTTGGGCGCTTCATTGTTAATGGTAGAGCGAAGCTTTAACTTTGCAGAGAGTGCGGTGTTCGGGGCTGGCGCTGGAGTGGGTTGGGCTTTGGCGATTGTTGCGCTCGCGGGCATTCGTGAAAAATTGAAGTACAGTGATGTGCCGGAGGGACTGCAAGGGCTCGGCATCACCTTTATTACGGTAGGGCTGATGTCACTGGGTTTTATGTCCTTTGGCGGCATCGACATTTAAATAAGGCCAATCGAACGGGAGAGTTCAGGTAATGGATATGACCATCATTTATGGCACCGGCATGTTTACCGCGATTATCCTCGCGTTGGTGCTGGTGATTCTTTCCGCACGGAGCAGGCTGGTCGCCAGTGGCAACATCAGCATAGAGATTAATGGTGAGCGAACCATCGAGGTGCCTGCGGGCGGGAAGCTACTACAAACATTGGCCGATGCCGATTTATTTTTAGCGAGCGCCTGTGGCGGCGGCGGCACCTGCGCCCAATGCAAATGTGTTGTTGAGACGGGCGGCGGTGCCATGTTGCCTACCGAGGAATCCCACTTTACGCGCCGTGAAGCGACCGAGGGGTGGCGATTGTCCTGCCAGACACCCGTTAAGCAGGACCTCAAGATTCAGGTTCCCGAAGAGGTCTTTGGCGTCAAGCAGTGGCAGTGCACGGTTGAGTCAAATGAAAATGTCGCCACCTTCATCAAGGAGCTGGTCCTGCGTTTGCCAGAGGGCGAAAGCGTCGACTTTCGCGCCGGCGGCTATGTGCAGCTGGAGTGTCCTCCCCATGAAGTCAAATACAGCGATTTCGATGTTGAGGAAGAGTACCGAGGCGATTGGGAGCGATTTGGCTTTTTTAATATTGAGTCGGCCTGCAAGGACACCACGATTCGCGCTTACTCCATGGCGAACTACCCAGAAGAAAAAGGCATTGTGAAGTTTAATATTCGGATTGCCACACCGCCTCCGGGCAGTGAGGGAATTGCACCGGGGATCATGTCGAGTTGGGCGTTTAATCTAAAGCCAGGCGACACGGTGAATGTCTATGGCCCCTTCGGTGAGTTTTTCGCGAAAGAAACCAACAGTGAAATGGTGTACATCGGCGGCGGTGCCGGTATGGCACCGATGCGCTCCCACTTGTTTGATCAGTTAAAGCGACTTGGCACCGATCGTAAAATCAGTTTCTGGTACGGCGCGCGCTCTCTGCGAGAGATGTTCTATGTCGAAGACTATGATGGGTTGGACGCGGCCAACGAGAATTTTAATTGGCACGTGGCGCTGTCGGATCCCCAGCCGGAAGATAATTGGGATGGCCTAACGGGCTTTATTCACAACGTCCTCTATGAAGAGTACCTCAAAGATCATCCCGCGCCAGAAGATTGCGAGTACTACATGTGTGGTCCGCCCATGATGAATTCGGCCGTCATCAATATGTTGCTGGATCTGGGTGTTGAACGGGAAAACATTTTCCTCGACGACTTCGGCGGATGATACTGAGCATTAAGCACTGCTTAAGGCCAGCACTTGTGCTGGCTTTTTGCTGTTTAGCGGGGTGTGGTTTCGATGACCGTCCTGTCACCATGGGTGGCGCTGTTTTTGGCACCAGCTGGTCACTGACCTACACCAATGCCAGTGAGGTAGTTGACCCAACTGCGGTGCGTGCCGAGATTGAATCGGTTTTCGAGCTGGTCAACAGCAGCATGAACCACTATCAGCCGACCAGCCTCATTAGCCGTTTCAACGCGTTGCCCGCCGATGCACCTGTTGAGGTCGATTGGGATTTTGCGTACGTATTGTCGACGGCTTTGACCTTAAATGAGGCGACCGGCGGCGCTTATGATGTGACCGTGAGCGCGTTGTCTGAGTTATGGGGGTTTGGCCCAGAGGGCCCCACGCGCTTTCCCACACCATTAGCCGTCACAGATGCGATGCGTTCGGTGGGGGGTGAGCAGTTGTCTTGGCAACCTGAAGTTCGTCTGCTCGCTAAAAAGGTGCCGGGGTTGGCGCTGGATTTCTCATCCTTAGCCAAAGGGTACGCGGTCGACTTGGGCGCGGACGCCTTAGATGAGGCGGGCGTTGCGCAGTATATGTTGGAGATTGGCGGCGAAGTGCGCGTGCGCGGATTGAGTCCGCGAGGCGATGCCTGGCGCATTGCGGTGGAGAGCCCGCTTGCTGAGACTCGAGGCGCTGTGCAGGCGGCATTGGCGGTGACGGATGTGGGTATTGCGACGTCGGGTGATTACCGTAATTTCTTCGAACATGAAGGGCGGCGTTACTCCCACCTCATCAATCCATTGACGGGGTATCCCATTCAGCACGATCTTGTCTCCGTGACAGTGGTGCATGGCTCTGCGATGATGGCGGACGCGTGGGCAACCGCATTAACGGTGATGGGCTCGACTCAAGCCTTAGCAGTGGCCGAACAGCGGGATTTAGCGGTGTATTTGTTGAGACGCTCGGGCAACCAGCTCGAGACGCTGACGAGCTCATCTATGACGCAATGGATAGAAGCGGCTGCCCCATAGCGGCCGATACTCAAGGAATAGAAAATGACTTTTTTGCTCGCGTTGTTGGTATTCGTTTTGATCATGACGGCCATGTCTGTCGGCGTCATATTCGGTCGTGCACCGATCAAGGGATCCTGTGGCGGTCTTGGTGCGGTGGGAATCAACCAAGACTGCGAAATTTGTGGCGGTGATCCGCAACGCTGTGACACGGAAATGACGCCGTCAACTGTCCAAGCGTTTGATCCCGGCGATCAGAGTCAATCGCCAAATCGGTGATGCTAGAACTGGACTAAACTCGTTGAGTCCTATGGCCATTCATATGCCGCTACCACTAGAAATTATCCTCCGCTTCAGCCTCGGTAGTGGGCAGCGCCGATTCACTCGTTTTGTGGCAATGGCCTCACTCATTGGAATGATGCTTGGGGTCGCAGCACTCATCATGGTGCTTTCGGTGATGAATGGCTTTTCCAGCGAGCTGCACCAGCGCTTACTGTCAGTGACTCCCGACTTAATCCTTGAACCCTCAACGCCGAGCGCAGACGGACTGAGCGAATTGGCTCGGCGGGCAAGGCAGCAACCCAGTGCAGTGGCGGCCACCCGGTTTCAGCGTGCGACGACTTTGTTGCAAGCAGGGGAGCGTACTCGTGGCGCCACACTCATTGGAGCGCCCACGGACGGTCTTACCAACGTGGTCAATCTTGGCGCGCATCTGGTTTCGGGAGAGCTCAATGCCCTAACAAGCGAGCCTTTCTCTGTGATTTTGGGTGCTGACCTCGCGCGCATGTTGCGGGTTTCACCCGGGGATGAGGTGGAGGTCTTTTTGCCCCGCCTGACCGTCAGTCCGCTGGGTGTGTATCCAAAGAGCCGTCTGTTGACGGTGGTGGGGTTATTTTCGGTCGGTGCGGGGCCAGATGCGAGAGAGGCGTATGTGTCGTATGAGACGGCGCGCAGACTGCTCAGAACATCAGGTAGGCAGGGCGTGCAGGTCAAGTTAACCGATCGGCAGCTAGCCTTGACGGATCAGGCGGTCTATCGCGCACTGGATAGTCAGCCGATGACTCTGAGCGATTGGACAACCTCACAGGGCTCGTTATTCGCGGCGATTAAGATGGAGAAGATCACCGTGGGTATATTGCTGACTTCGGTTATTTTGGTTGCAGCATTTAATCTGATTTCTACGCTGACGATGTCGGTGACCGAGAAACGAGGCGATATCGCGATTTTGCAGGTATTAGGCTTATCAACTCGCCACTTATTACTGCTATTTTTGGGGCATGGGTTACTGCTGTCATTGGTGGGCATTGCACTTGGTGCGGTGTTGGGCATTGGACTAGCGGTCTCTATTTCCGATTTGTCGCTGTGGTTTGAGCAGGTGATAGGGGTCGTCTTGTTTGATCCTGCGGTGTACTACATTGGCGGCTTGCCCTCACTCTTACTGTGGCGCGACGTGGTGGCTGTTATCGCCACTGCTTTCACGCTGAGCGCGGCAGCAAGCGTTTACCCCGCGTGGCGCGCATCACGCATTCCCGCTGCAGAGGTGTTGAACTATGTCTGACCTCGTATTACAAGCCGAGCAGCTGACCAAGCATTATTCCGATGGGTTGCGCGATATTGAAGTGCTAACTGATTTGGACCTAGCCATGAGCGCCGGGGAATGGGTGGCGGTGGTGGGTGCCTCTGGGTCCGGTAAGTCTACGCTGCTCAATTTGTTAGGTGGCTTAGACAGCCCCACATCAGGTGTCGTCAGAGTGGACGGCCGCATTTTATCCGAGATGACGGATCGTGAGCGGAGTTACTGGCGCAATCAACGGTTGGGCTTTGTCTTTCAGATGCATCATCTGCTACCCGAGTTTTCAGCGATCGAGAGTGTCGCTATGCCAGCGCGTATCGGTGGTAGTAGCAAACGGGAGGCGCAGCTGCGTGCCGGCGATTTACTCGCACAGTTGGGCCTCTCCGATCGCTTATCACATCGTCCGGCCGCCTTGTCAGGAGGGGAGCGTCAGCGGGTAGCGATTGCGAGAGCGTTAGTGAATGAGCCCGCCTGCGTATTGATGGATGAGCCCACTGGTAATCTTGATCCCGATACCGCGGCTCAAGTGTTGTCCGCGATGACTGCCCTGAAGGCCAGCGCTACCGCTTTCATTGTCGTCACCCACGACCCGATCATTGCGAATCAAATGGATCGGCAATGTGTCTTAAAAGCTGGACAGCTGGAGCAGCCCTAGTGCCGTGGCGACTGCGTTTTGATATCGCTCTCCGGCAAACATTAGATCCGGGCAAGGGCCTTTCGGCCTTTTTATCTCGCATTGCGATTGTCGGGATGGCATTGGCAATTGCGATTCTGCTGACGGTCCAGTCAGTCATGAATGGGTTCGACTTGGAAATGCGGGAGCGCATTCTGTCTTTGGTACCTCATGTGGAGGTGACAAGTTCCGATACCTCGACTCAGTGGCAGGTGCTGGCAGAGCAGCTCGCGCGTGACCCCGGTATTACCAAAGTGCGCTATTTTGCGACAGCCGATGCCTTATTGATGCGGGGTCAGTCTGTCACGGCGGCGCGCCTGAGCACGATCGGCGAAGAATCAGTTGCTCATTATTCGCGCTTGGTGAAACCCGCCTTGTCCGAGTGGAATACTGACGGCCTGATTCTGGGTGCCGCACTGGCCTCTCGGCTTGATTTGGCAGTGGGCGATTGGGTGACGTTTATTTTGCCTGCAGAGACGACGCTGGGATTGGAGCCCATTCGTGTTCACTTATCAGCGGTTTTAGATTCGAAAACGGAGTTAGATGAGGTGCTGGCGCTGGTGCATCACGATACGTTTAAGCCGTTTGCAAAGTCCAGCAGGGTGACGACAGGGTTGGCGCTGCAGTTAACAGATGTTTTTGCGGCGAGCCAGATGCGTTGGCAAGTGGCCCGGCAGGTGCCATCGGGATTTCACGTGACGGACTGGCGACGGACTCACGGCAATCTCTACTCCGCTATTCAGTTGTCACGCGATTTGATCGGGCTCATTTTACTGATCGTTATTTTTGTCGCGGCGTTTAATGTGGTGTCGGCGCTGATGCTGGTTGTCACTGATCGCCGCAAAGTGATTGCGATGTTGACGGCGATGGGTGCTCGAGCCTCGGATATTGTCACGATATTTTTTTTACAAGGGGCTATGATTGGCGCAGTGGGCTGCGCACTTGGCGTATGCCTTGGGGCCGTGATGGCTTTCTTTGCCCCCGATTTGGCGGCCGGGCTTGAACAGTGGCTGGATTATCCATTACTCGAAAC
>ENA-UZWV01001980-UZWV01001980.1-metagenome-genome-assembly--contig:-Day-3-1m-contig-1980_pt2 | contig 32977 bp, 38 predicted proteins | sample MGYA00260342_ERZ794902 | MGnify/ENA metagenome assembly ERZ794902
CACCCAGCAGCCAAAAATCCACCCAGTTACTTTAGTGGTAGTTCATTCTGGAATAGCAATCCGGACAGTATTGGCCTTCTTGTTCCTCTACAAGAAAACTATTTAACGCCCAGTAAAACACTCATAGATGGTTTTATGGATGCCTATTACAGCGCTATGAACTTGCAGACTAAGAAATCTAAGAAACTCCCTGAAGTGCGAATTTATGACAGTTCCTCGGCTGAAATAACCACGGTATACAATCAGGCTGTCAAAGATGGGATGGATCTTATTATTGGACCCATGCGTCAATCAGAAGTTGAAAGTCTAGGGCAGCTAGACGAGCTTCCAGTGCCAACCATTAGTTTGAACCGTCTAGACAACCCACTCTCGGCGACCACTGACAATCTATACCAATTTGGTCTTTCCACCAAAGATGAATTAACACAGATTGCAGAAAAAGCTTGGCAGCGCGGTTATAGAAATATATTAATGATTGCGCCGAATAATAGCTGGGGTAGAAAATCTGCAGATTTTATGAGCCAGCACTGGGCCAGTAAAGGCGGTGTCATGGTAGAAGATGTCCGCTATCCATTATCGGTTAATGATTTTACTAAATTTCTTAAACCGCCACTGCTGATTGATTTAAGTGAAAAGCGTGGACTCGATATCAAGCGCTTTATTAATAGTCGAGTTAAGTATAGTGCCCGCCGACGTCAGGATATTGATTTAGTGGTTATGCTTGGCTACCCCCTCAAGGCACGACAGATTAAACCTGCCCTTGATTTTTTATATGCTTCTGAGATTCCTGTTATGGCTACATCACATATATACAGCGGCGTAGCTCAAACAGTCTTGGACCGTGATCTCAGTCAGGTTGAATTTTCTTCTATGCCTTGGACTCTTAAAGGACAGCTTGCTAAAGAACTGCAACCAGACAATCAACTTCATACCGCCTATAGGCATCTTTATGCGTTAGGGCATGATAGTTTTCTTATTGCAAGAAACCTCAGCAACCTTGAAAAAAGTGAACCTTTTCCACTCTTTGGCGCCACAGGTCTTCTATCATTAGAAAATGGAACCCTCGTTCGCGAAACAACATGGGCTAAGTTTAGACGCGGGACTGCTGTAGAATCCTACTGAAGATGCCCACTGAATACTCTATTCCCAAGGAGGAGTTGAGTTATGGCTAATAATCCGCGTAAACTAAAATCTTTGCCTTACCAAACCTCAAAACAAAAAGGTAACTGGGCAGAAGATCTTGCTTGTAAGTGGTTAGTTAAGCAAGGTTTAACACTAAAGCAAAAGAATTTTTATACGCGGTATGGCGAAATCGATCTCATAATGAGCGACCCAGTACAGCTTATATTTTTTGAGGTTAAGTACAGACAGAATAATCATTTTGGCAGTGCTGAAGCCGCTATTACCCCGCAAAAATGTCGCCGACTAACTGCAGCTGTTGAAATCTATCTATTAATTAACAATTATGATCATAATCAACCCCTAAGATTTGATGCTGTGACTGTGGTGCCCGCAAGAGAGGCGCATTTAAACTGTACTATCAACTGGATTAAGAATATCCTAAGCTAAATTTGAACGTGGAAACTTATACGATGGATCAAGTAGTGTTCCAACATTTGCAGAATCATATTGAAGCGACTATGGCTATGGGAGAAAATTGCGCCCCAAAGATCGCGGAAGCTGCAGAAAAAATCACTCAAGCTCTTCTCGCGGGACAAAAAATCTACAGTTACGGTACCGGTGAAAATGCTCCTCTATCACAACTCTTTGTTCATTACTTGACCAATGGTTTTGAAATTGAACGCCCTGGATTTCCAGCCATAGATTTACTCAGTCTAATGAATGACAATGTAGATGCTGATTACTTATCCAACACCCTGCACATTCATGGTAAAAACTCAGATATACTGGTTGTTTTTAGTGCTAAAAATTACAGCAATGCTCTAGTTAAAACCATTGGCACTGCGGTGGAAAAAGGCCTCCTGATAGTCCATATATCAGCCTCGATGGAATCTCAATTAACTACTTCGATTGGGCCAAATAGTATTGAAATAAACTGCGGAGAATTTGCTTCTAAATCCTCCGCAGCTATGAATTTCTTAATTATTCAATGTCTTTGTACATTGGTAGATAGCAAAATTTTTGGAGAAAATTAAATGCGAAATTATGTTTTTTTAGTCGCTTGTATAATCTTTTTAAACGGGTGCACTTCGATAGTTGACTCGCTAACAACCCAGCCTATTGAACCAGACCCCACTAAAACTGGTGTCTTAACTAACCTTAATGATGTGAAAATGAGTACATTTATCGGTGTTAATATTAAAAAGGCCGATCCAGGATTAGACGATTCACATATCAATGTAACAACAGTTAATTCAGTGGTCCTTTTGGCGGGCGAGGTTCCAAACAATGAACTTAAGCAACTGGCAGGCAATGTTGCACGAGCCTACACGGGTGTTCGAAAGGTGCATAATGAACTTCAAGTTCGGGGTAACACGACATTGGTATCTCGCACCAATGATTCTATTATCGCCGCACAGATAAAAACAAAATTAGTGTTTGAGAAGCAAGTAGATTCATCTCAGATTAATGTTGTCGCAGAAGACGGTATTGTTTTTCTAATGGGCCTTACTACCAAAAACAATGGCAACCTTGCCGCTGATATTGCGAGTGGAAACAGCGGTGTCAGAAAGGTAGTTAAAGTATTTGAGTACGTAGACTAGTCTATTTAGACCAGCTCAAGGGCCACTGCAGTGGCCTCTCCCCCGCCAATACACAGACTAGCAATTCCTTTTTTTACATGAGCATGCTGTAACGCATGTATTAAAGAAACAATTATTCTAGCCCCACTAGCACCTATTGGATGCCCAAGCGCACAGGCTCCACCATGGATGTTTAGCTGATTATGACTAATCCCTAAGTCCTGCATTGCGGCTAATGCTACCACAGAAAAGGCCTCATTAATTTCCCATAGGTCCACATCCGACTGACTCCAACCAACCTGCTTAAGAGTTTTCTCAATCGCCGCCACAGGCGCAGTCGTAAACCACTCGGGTTCATGAGCCACCTGCTGATAGCCATGAATTAAAGCAATAGGCTTAATGCCCTGCGCTTGTGCCTGACTGGGTAACATTAATGCCAATGCTGCTGCCCCATCTGAAATTGAGCTCGCATTAGCCGCCGTTACCGTTCCGTTATCTTTAAAAGCTGGACGCAGCTTAGGGATTTTCTCTGGCTTGGCATTAAAAGGCTGCTGATCCTGATCTACAATTTGAGTGCCCTTGGGCGTTTCAATAATCACAGGTTCAATTTCAGTCTGGAATTTATGCGCTTTAATCGCAGACTGTGCACGCTGTAGGGAGGCTAATGCAAATGCATCCTGAGTTTCGCGAGTAAAACCATATTTGTCAGCGCATTGCTCGGCATATTGCCCCATGGCAACTCCTTGAAAAGGGTCCTGCAAACCATCTATATGCATATGGTCAAGCACCTGTTGGTCACCATAACGATATCCCTGACGTGCTAAGGGAAGGAGATGGGGGGCACGGCTCATATTTTCCATACCACCAGCAATAATAGTCTTAGACTGCCCTGAATAAAGCGCATTACAGGCCATCATCACTGCACTCATACCTGAACCACAGACCTTGTTAACTGTGGTACATGACGTTGCATTATTAAGTCCTGCGAAGAGAGCTGCCTGACGTGCTGGCGCCTGACCTATCCCAGCACTTAGTACACAGCCCATAATAATTTCATCAATTTGATTAACTTTTAGACCGGCGGCCTCTCTGACTGCATTGATGGCAATAGCGCCTAACTTAGGTGCTGGAATAGAGGCAAGGCTACCTAGTAAACCACCGATAGGCGTGCGCTTTGCAGAAATAATAGCAATAGGCTCTGGCATAGGTTTTCCCTTTAGCCTTCGCTTAAAAGTTTATTTAACCACGCGCAACGAAGGCTTAACTTTTGGTTTTGATTTAGACGATTGATTCGTCTTTTTGTTCGATGGTACCACAGTTGGCCCTTTAATCGGTGGAGGATCATTCTCCGGATCCTCCTCAGGATCAAACATCATACCCTGACCATTTTCGTGGGCATAGACGCCCATAACTGCGCCTACAGGCACAATGATATCAATAGGAATACCGCCAAATCGGGTTGTAAATGTGACTAATTGCTGTGTCATAAAGAAGTCGCTGACTGCACGCGGTGCCACATTGAGAACAATCTGCCCATCACTAACAAAGTCCTGTGGAACCTCTACGCCGGGGAAATGTGCATCAACTGCAATGTAGGGCGTACAATCAGAGTCAACTATCCACTCATAAAAGGCTTTGAGTAGATAGTATCGATTTGACTTCATTGTCATAACAATAGATTAAGCGCGAATCTCACGCTCAAGATCAGTTAGACTTTCTTGAAATGCGGGACGTTCAAAGATGCGTTCCATATAATCCATTAATGGTTTAGTTTGACGCGTGTTGGGAAGCTCAATGCCTAACTGAGGCAAACGCCATAGCATTGGTGCTAGACAGCAATCTACCAGTGTGAATTCTTCACTCATAAAGTAAGGCATCTCTACAAAGATATCAGAGACTGCAATTAATGATTCTTTGAATTCTTTTTTCTTTGCCTCAGATTTCTTAGAATCAGGATCGGCAATAATCGCATCCACTAATGTGCACCAATCATTTTCAATGCGGTGAATCCAAAGGCGACTCTGCGCTCTCGCTACTGGATAAACTGGCAACAGAGGTGGATGAGGGAAGCGCTCGTCTAAGTATTCCATAACGACTTTTGACTCATACAGTGCCAAGTCGCGATCAACTAACGTAGGCAGGGTACCATAGGGATTTGCTTCAAGAATCTCTTGAGTGACATTGTTGGGATCAATATCTTCGATTTCAACTGTTACTCCTTTTTCAGCAAGTACAATACGCACTCTATGGCTGTACTGAGAACAGGGATCTGAAAATAAGGTCATGGATGATCGTCGCAAAATTGCCTCTCATTTATTGTGTTGACGTTAAACGTCTATTTATCTTAAGTGATTTTCACCAAGGATGGGAGAAAATCCACTAAATTAGTGTATGGACTTCGAATACTCTCTAGCCAACAATGTAGCAGGAACCAGTAATAATAATAAGAACAAAAGTACCCAGCGGCCAATATGTTTACGTTGCTCTGCCATCGGCTCAGCAATGTAAACTAAGAAATTTGTTATGTCATAAGCCGCCTGATCGTATTCAGCCTCGCTCATAGAGCCAGCTTCAATTAGCTCAAATTGGCCACAGGGGTCGTCTAGCAAATCTTCACCGGTTAATAGATCACGCTTAATACCACCATTAGATGCAATCACAGCACCAGGGGCGCATTCTTGTAGACCCTGCAAATCAAGCAAAGCATGGGGCATGCCTACATCTTTATAAACCTTATTGTTGACGCCCAAAGGTCGCGTTGGATCAACATAGAAGTTTTTAAGATAGGTGTATATCCACTCAGGTGAACGCGAGCGTGCCACCAATGTTAAATCAGGAGGTACGGCACCAAACCATTCTTTTGCACCATCAGCAGGCATAGCGATTGACATTAGGTCGCCAATTTTCTGACCACTAAAAACCAAATTATCCATCATTAGGTCATGAGGGATTTTGAGATCATCAGCAACGCGCTCCCATCTTGAGTACTTAAAAGAGTGGCAACCCATGCAGTAATTTACAGCGAGGTTAGCCCCTCGCTGTAAGGATGGATAATCAGTCAACTCTGCTGTGAATGGATCACAGTCAATGGAGCCACAGGATTTTCCGCTTTCAGCACCTACCGCTTTAATCGGTAGAACTACCATCAGAATCACTAGCAAGAGTGCTCCTATGGACTTCCAAAAGCCCATGCCGCCATTCATAGTGATACGATCTGGCTCAGGCTTGGTAGCTTCGTAACGGGTCCAGAAATAAATACCAACGAAGTAACCGAAGTATAAAAGCGTACAAATTTGAGCTAGCAGCGTACGCCCTGGAGTTGGTGCCTTGACACCTAAGTACCCGAGGATAATAAAACAGGCAGCAAATACCAAAATTGCTATACGACTGATAATACCCTTATAGCGAATTGATCGTACTGGGCTTCTATCCAACCATGGCAACACAAACAATATTGCGATCGCAGCAGCCATAATAATAAAGCCACCTAACTTATCAGGTACCGCTCGCAACATTGAGTAGTAAGGCGTGAAATACCAAACAGGCGCAATATGCTCTGGAGTCTTTAAAGAGTTAGCAATTTCAAAGTTTGCATGCTCTAGGAAGTAACCACCCATTTCAGGCATAAAGAACAAAATCGCACAGAACACAAAGAAAAATACCACTAGAGGTGCAATCTTGGTTACAACAAAGTAAGGGTAGAAAGGAACACCATCAATTGGGTTGCCGGCCTTATCTTTGTATTTCTTAATGCTGACACCATCTGGGTTGTTAGAGCCCACATCGTGAAGTGCAATAATATGCATGACAACCAGTGCCAAAAGAATAATTGGCATGGCAACAACATGAAGCGCCATAAAGCGATTAAGCGTGATTCCAGAGATTAGATAATCACCGCGAATCCATTGAACAATATCTTCGCCTACCACTGGAATTGCGCCGAATAGGGAAATAATCACCTGCGCACCCCAGTAGGACATCTGACCCCAAGGCAAGACATAACCCAAGAAGGCTTCAGCCATGAGTACCACGTAAATGGTCATACCAAAGATCCACACCAGCTCTCGCGGGGCCTTGTAGGACCCGTAAATTAGACCACGGAACATATGCAGATAAACCACAATAAAGAAGGCCGAGGCCCCAGTGGAGTGGGCATAGCGAATTATCCAGCCCAGTTCGACATCTCGCATAATATATTCAACTGAGGCAAAAGCTTGCTCTGCTGAACCCTGATAGCTCATTAGCAACCAGATACCGGTTACCAATTGAATAACCAGAACTACCAGTGAAAAAATACCGAAGAGATACCAAAAGTTAAAGTTTTTAGGCGCATAGTACTCCGCCATATGGCGATTCCACTCACGCTTAAGCGTAGGCATGCGTGAATCAAGCCATGCTGCAAATCCAGTTTCTTTACTCATTACGCTACCTCCGAGTCTATACCAATAATCAATACATCATCCGACTCGTAAGAATGCGGCGGTATCTCTAAATTTGTCGGCGCGGGTACACCCTCAAAAACTCGACCAGACATATCAAAGGTAGAACCATGACAGGGACAGAAGAATCCACCTAACCAAGCATCACCCCCTAAATCAGCAGCACCAACATCAGGTCTGTACATTGGCGCACAGCCTAGGTGTGTGCAGAGACCGACCAATACCAAAACATCTTCTTTACCTTCTAAGGAGCGAGCAGTACCACTCACATAGCCGGGCTGTTTAGCACTGGCTGAATTAGCATCTTTTAAGGAATTAGCATCAATTCCGTCAATTGCCGCAAGTGACTCTTGAGTTCGACGCACGATATATACAGGCTTACCTCGCCATTCAACAACGAGTCTTCCGCCAGCTTCTAACTGCGCAATATTGACCTTAACGGGCGCGCCAGCTGCTTTAGCTTTTGCGCTGGGCTGCCATGAGGCCACAAAGGGTACGGCTGCACCCACGATACCGGCTCCACCGACAACACCTGTGGCTCCCAATAAAAATTTACGACGACTTTGGTTGACACCGTCATTGCTCATGACGCTCTCCCTTACTAAATTTGGAATGTAGATCGCAGCGGAATGCGCGACGTTTTTGGTGCGAGAATTATAAGATAAAACGTTTTTTTTGGCAATACTGGTGTTCACCGCAAAAAGGCTAAGTGACTGTTTTTTAGGCGAAAAAAAACCCGACAAATTTGCCGGGTTTTTCGAAAAACGCAAAATTTAACGTTTGGAGAACTGAGGACGTTTTCTCGCCTTGTGTAAACCAACCTTTTTACGCTCAACCTGACGTGCATCTCGCGTCAAGAATCCAGCTTTACGCAATGGAGAACGAAGACCTTCGTCATACTCTACCAAAGCTCTTGCAATACCATGACGGATTGCACCGGCCTGACCAAAGTTACCACCACCGGTAACTGAGATTTTAACGTCGAATTTATCGGTAAGATCAACTACGTCAAATGGTTGACGAACAATCATTCGTGCAACCTCACGACCGAAGTATTTATCCAAGGAAAGATTATTAACATGAATCTCACCCTTGCCGCTTTTCAAAAATACACGAGCCGCTGATGTCTTGCGTCGGCCAGTGCCATAATATTGAGTATCTGCCATGATTTCTTTCCGTTACAGTTCTAGTGTCTGTGGCTGTTGTGCCGTATGAGGATGCTCTGAGCCAACATAGATCTTTAGCTTTCTAAACATTTCACGACCTAATGGACCCTTGGGCAACATACCTTTGACCGCTGACTGAAGTGCACGCTCTGGTGCTTTCTCCATCAACTTTTCAAAAGTAATATCCTTAATTCCACCAGGGTATTCTGTGTGAGAGTAGTAAATTTTCTTGGTGGCCTTGTTACCAGTAACCGTCACTTTCTCTGCATTGATAATAACGATGTAATCGCCAGTATCAACGTGTGGGGTGTATTCTGGCTTATGTTTGCCACGCAACCTAGATGCAACTTCCGTTGCTAATCGACCAAGAGTTTTATCGGCCGCATCAACAATGTACCAATCGCGTTCTACTGATTCTGCTTTTGCACTATACGTTTTCATTAGTTCCTGCCTGAACTTGGGCTATCCCAAAAAAGGGGGCGAATTGTAAAGAGCATAGTGCTCTATTACAAGTACTGATTGACCTAAAAATCAATTTTTTTACATATGTTTCGAAATAATCTTTTAAATCCTCCACTCTGAGCGGATTTCAGCACCAAAAAAAATTGTGCAAACTAATCAGAACGGTGTGCTCGCGCGAGAAATTCCTTCGTTTGCATCTCAATAAGTCGACTTTTTGTGCGCTCAAACTCAAATACTAATTTCGATCCCTGGTAGAGGGTTTCTATAGGTTGGTCTGCAGAAATAACTAAATTGACGTTGCGATCATAAAACTCATCTACCAAATTAATAAATCGACGTGTCGCATCGTCTCTTTCTTTCTTTAATGTTGGAATATTTGAAATAACCACAGCATGATATTCGCAGGAAAGATCAATATAATCGTACTGACTTCGAGGGCCTTCACAGATGGCTTTAAAATCAAACCAAATAACATCAGAGCTTTTGGCAACCACAGGGATATCTCTTCCCGCAATGGTTACCTGTAAATTTTCACTTATAGTACCTTTATCCCCCACCAAAGAGTGAAATATGCCCGCAATTGCATCATAACTCTTATCCGTTAGAGGCTGATGATATAGCTCAGTGCTTGTGAGGGTTCGTAACCGGTAATCAGTACCGCCATCTACATTAATAACCTGACAGCGCGTTTTAATTAATTCAATAGCTGGAAGAAATCGTTGTCGTTGTAAGCCATTTTTATATAACTTGCTTGGCTCTACATTCGAGGTTGCAACAAGGCACACCCCTCGAGAAAATAAAGCCTCAAAAAGTTTTCCCAATATCATTGCATCAGTAATATCACTGACAAAAAATTCATCAAAACAGATCACCATAGTTTCAGAGGCAATCTTATCTGCCACTTTTTCCAAGGGATTAGCATGCCCCTTACATTCATCCAACTCTTCGTGAACTCTACGCATAAAACGATGAAAATGAATACGTAACTTTGACTCAAAGGGCAGGCTTTCAAAAAAACCATCCATGAGATAGGTTTTGCCACGACCCACGCCACCCCACAAATAAAGCCCCAGTATCGGATTATTTTTGCGGCGCTTTATTATACGCTTCATTTTACTGGCGAAGCTGGTATCTCGCTTATGGTTGTAAGCAGCCACTAACCGGAAATACAGGCTATCTAAGTGGTCCACAGCCAATTTTTGCGCTTTGTCTGCGACAAAACCCTGGCATTTTAAATCTGAATAGTAGCGTTGTTTTGGCGTTGTCATTAAACTTTGGGAAAAATTGGACAAACCGCACTCTACCTATCCATGATCTGCAAAACAAGCCACAATAAAATTAATTTACAATCAAAATACAATATAGAATACTCTTTGCACTGGCAAAATAGCCTGTAAGGCACTATATTGAGTTACAATAATGGGCAAGCATAAGTTCAGTTTTAAGTTTTTTTAGAGGGTGGCATGAGCACGTTAACAATCATTATTACAGCAGCGACATTCTTTCTTATTGGAGCAGGCATTGGCCATCTCTTTTCACGAAAAAACCAATCGGGTGATCAATCAGTTCAAGAGCTAGAAAATAAACTGGCCCAATCTGAAAATCAGCTAAAAAGATATCAACAAGAAGTCACTGAGCACTTCTTGAAAGTATCTCACCTAACTACAAATATGTCGCAAAGTTATCGCCAAATTCACGAGCATCTAGCTACTAGCGCGATTAGATTGGCAAGCCCGGAGATTGGTCGCCAGCTATTAAAGTCAGGGGGCTCTGATCTAAATTTAACCGATGAAGATGGCAAGCCTTTGATTAATCCTGAAGATGTTCAACCGCCTAGAGATTACGCACCCAAGGTCCCTGGTGGTATTTTAAGTGAAGACTATGGTTTAGGTGAAAATGAAGCTAAAAAAGCATCACCCGATCACCCTGAGGCTAGTCCTGAGATAATTGATGGGGATGATGAGGATCCAACCAGCAAGGTGATTTAAAGCCCTACCTTCAAAGACAGATGAGACGACAGGATGTCAACATCATTTAACAGACAATTTTTTTTAAAAATCGCGTTAATAAAACTTAAAAATCACCTTTTACCTAGCCGTTGCTCTCTCTGTCTGGAGCCACTACTTCTGGCACAAAACCTGTTTTGCCTCAACTGCGAAGCAGGCTTACCATACATAAAACAAGCCTGCGTCAGGTGCTCCGAACCACTCCCCTATGAAGGGACCTGCCCTAGCTGCCAAATAAATCCACCCTATTTCAGCCGATGCGTTGCGCTTTGCGACTATCAATATCCAATCTCAACCGCACTAAAAAATATCAAGCAATCTCCCCATGCGCCTGAAACTAAAAAACTGAGTACGCTTTTAGCAAAACGCTTAAAGCGATGCTACAGAGTGCAGACATTACCAAGTACAGTAATCCCGATACCTGTTCACCCACTTAAAATCTTGCGTCGAGGCTTTAATCAAAGCGCACTCATTGCACTTCATCTATGCTCTGAGCTAGGCCTATCTCATTTACATGAGAATATTTGCTATCGCACACAACTAGGTAAGCCGCAAAAATCTCAAAATCGCGCACAGCGCTTAAAACTTTTATCCCATTCTTTTGCTGCACGAAACTCAAACTTAATTGAAGGAAAATCACTGGCTATTGTTGACGATATTATTACAACAGGTGCCACGGCTAATGCTGTAAGCAAATGCCTTATACAGGCAGGTGCGAAATCTGTCGATTTATGGTGTATTGCAAAAACAAGCTGGCATAATTACTCAAGCTCGATCAAAATATAACCCAACAGATAAATTAACGACCGAGAATGCAGTGAATAAAAAGGAATCGATTGCCTTCGTATGGCAGAAAATTGTTGATGAAGTCGGCGTTGCCATAAAAGATGAGCCCATGCTGGCGAATTTTTTACAGACTACTGTGCTTGATCATAACAATATGGGCGAATCATTAGGCTTTCATCTAGCATCAAAACTAGCCAATCAAGCTATGCCCACTGCAATCTTAATGCCATTATTCAGTGAAATATTTGCCAATGAACAGGTTTTATATGCTGCCTCGCGTGATATTCAGGCCACAGTGGATAGAGATTCAGCATGCTCTGTTTACAGTACTCCCTTTCTTTACTTTAAGGGCTTTCTTGCATTACAGGCCTACCGAGTGACTCATCAACTTTGGAATAAGGGCAATCATTCTCTAGCCTTTATGTTACAACATAGCATCTCGATTCATTTTGCTGTTGATATTCATCCAGCTGCTAAAATTGGTTCTGGTATTTTAATTGACCATGCTACAGGTCTAGTTATAGGCGAAACTGCAGTGGTTGAGGATTCAGTTTCTATTATGCAATCCGTAACCCTTGGCGGTACCGGAAAAGAAAGTGGCGATCGTCACCCTAAAATCAGAAAAAATGTTTTACTAGGACCCGGAGCGAAAGTCTTAGGTAACATTGAAGTCGCTGAAGGATCAATGGTTGCCGCTTCAAGTGTGGTTTTGAAGTCGGTGCCTGCGCATTCTATTATCGCCGGTGTTCCTGCTAAGGTGGTCGGTAAAGCCGATGTTGATAAACCCTCAAAGGTTATGAACCACTACTTTAAACCCTAGGCTCTGCTAACAACGATTCCAAGGAAACGCCATAACCTCATCAATAGACTGCGCATCTGACAACTGCATTAACAGTCTGTCTACACCTAAGGCAACGCCACTACAACTTGGTAAGCCCTTTTGCATTGCCTTGTTCAACCTGGAGTCAATGCTCATTTCTGGCTTATTAGTCTGTTGCCTATGTTCAATGTCCTGTTGAAATCGCTGCAACTGTTGCTCTGCATCTGTCAATTCAAAATAACCATTTGCCAGCTCCATCCCATTCAAAAAAACCTCAAATCGGCGACTGACTAGGCGCCCCTCGGCATCCTGATGGGTTTGGGACAGTGCTGCTTGACAGGCAGGATAGTCATACACAGTAACAAGACCTTTCGATAACTGGGGCTCAACCAGTTCACTAAATAATAAATCTAAACAATTGGCGCGGCTCTCACCACCCCATTGCGGGTAGCCTTTATCTTCAGCAAAAGACTGTAGTGCGCTTAATTTTGCCTTATGAGGGTCAATACCCAGAGCCTGCTCAAAACAATCGCCATAACTGATTCGACTCAATGGAATCTTTGTGTTTTGAATGGCTTGATGAGCACCAACAACAAGCTTTTCCACCTCAGTTATCAACTGAAATTCATCCCAATTGAGGCGATACCATTCTAGGAGAGTAAATTCTGGATTATGACGTGAACCCTGCTCAGCCTCTCTAAACACCTTCCCCAAACTATAAATATCACCGGCACCTGATGCTAGTAACCGTTTCATAAAAAATTCTGGGGAAGTTTGAAGAAAGCAAGACTGACCCATAGCCTGCGCGCCAATACTTTCAATATTGATATCAGTCACCGAGGTGGTTGCCAACAATGGCATATCAACCTCCATCACTGACTGTGCGGTAAAATAGTTACGAAGAAACGCGAGTAAGTCTGCTCGCGCTTGCAAAATACCCGGCTTTGCACTGGGTTGCCAATTATCTATAGGGAAGTCCTCAGTCTAAGCCTTTAAACGATCAATCCTTAACACGACCCTGATATTCGGCGGTACGAGTATCGACCTTAATCACATCACCCTGATCTAAAAACAAAGGAACCTTAACTGTCGCGCCTGTGACTAATCTTGCAGGCTTACTGCCACCCTGCGCGGTATCCCCTCGAAGACCTGGGTCTGTTTCAACAATTTCTAACTCAACATGGGTAGGCGGTGTTACCGAAAGCGGCGAACCGTTGTATAGGGTTACCATGCAGATATCCTGCTCTTTTAGCCAAAGCTTTGTATCGCCAACCGCTGTTTCAGTGGCCTGGTGTTGCTCAAAAGTATCAGGCTCCATGAAGTACCAAAAATCACCATCTTCATAAAGATACTGCATATCCATATCCAGAACATCAGCACCCTCAATAGACTCACCTGATTTAAAGGTTTTTTCCAACACTCTACCGGTTTTTAAATTGCGGAGTTTTACACGATTAAACGCCTGACCCTTACCGGGTTTTACAAATTCGTTATCTAAAATTGAACAGGGATCACCGTCTAACATCACTTTTAGACCGGACCGAAATTCGTTGGTAGAGTAATTTCCCATGGTTACTTGCTCTCAATTAATGCCAAAAAAACAATGATACCCGATGTATCAGAACTTTTAACTAGTTAAAGTCACACCCCCTGCAACCTATGGGCAGGGAGCAATCAATAATTAACCCAAAATACCAGTATCTTTATCTGAATACCCCAAAAGATAAAGAATACCATCCAAACCAAGGCTGGATATGGCCTGTTTAGCGGAGGCTTCCACTAATGGTTTGGCTCTAAACGCGATGCCTAGGCCTGCAATATCCAGCATAGGCAAATCATTGGCGCCATCACCCACAGCAATAACCTGTTCCAGCATTAGGCCATCGCGCTCGGCAAGCTCACGTAACAAGCCAGCTTTGCGCTGACCATCAATGATATCGCCCTTAACACGGCCGGTTACCTTTCCATTTTCAATATCTAATTGATTGGCATAGACATAGTCCACACCCAAAATTTCTTGGAGATATTCACCAAAAAAACTAAAACCACCAGATACAATCGCAGTTTTGTAACCCAGTTTTTTTAGAGTAGAGATTAGATGTTCAGCGCCCTCGTTAAGTTGCAAGCGCTGTGCAATTTTTTGCAGAACTGACGCATCCAAACCCTCTAAAAGCGCCAAACGCTGTTCAAAACTCTGTTTAAAATCAAGCTTACCCTGCATTGCCGCTTCAGTAATCTCAGCCACCTGCTGACCCACGCCAGCTTCTATTGCTAATTCGTCAATAACTTCTGCATCGATTAGGGTCGAATCCATATCGAATACAACCAACCGACGATTACGTCTAAAAATATTATCTTCTTGAAAGGCAATATCAATGTCGTACTGATGAGCTAGCTCAAGCAATGATTTTTTGAATGCTTGCGGATCGGAAGCTTCACCGCGAACCGAAAACTCAACACAGGCTCTGCCCAGCTGGTCAGTTTCATGTAAATCAATGCGACCCGAAAGTCTGACCATTTTATCTATATTGAGCTGGTACCTTGAAACCACGGCAGTGAGTGCGGCCAAATGCTGTGCCTCAATCTTTCTTGCTAGCAGAGTCACTATATGGCGCGGTTTGCCTTGCTGCTCAACCCATTGCTGATAGCGCTGTTCTGAAATCGGTAAAAATTTAACGCGCATCTTCAAATCAGTGGTACATGACTGCACCTGGGACATCAATTCGTCTAAATTTGCTTCGCTGGGAACAGCGGCTAGAAGACCTAAATTCAATTGATCATGAATGACCGCTTGACCTATATCTAGAATAGTCACATCAAAGTTGGACAAAAGACTGGTCACGGCACTTGTGACCCCTGGTTTATCTTCACCAAACACATTTATTAATAGAATATCTTTCAAAACTGATTCCAAATAGTAATTCTCTACCAGACATTATATAAAAGCTGTGAGAATAGGATAGAATATGTATAAAAATAACTGCAAAAAAAAGGCAATCCATGCGTCGACAATTTACGATGCCAAAGAAAATATCCGCTACCGTTCTTTTTACATGCCTTCTTTTTGGTCTTGTAAGCTGGTTACTGCTGTTTGCGCAAACTGACCAACTGGCAAAACAAGCAATTGACGACAAGGGAATTTCAACCCTTGCCCAGCTGCATGAAGCAATCCTAACACCCCTACTAAGTAATGACACTATCAGTCAGCAAGTATCTCTACAGAGAGCTACAGAAGACGAGCGAGTGATTAGCGCTAGCTTAATGGATATTGAAGGGCAGCTGATTGCGCAGAGTACCATCAGTCTAGCCAATACCCCTGAAACTAAAACCTTTAAACAGGCTATTGAATTCCAAAATACTCAGGCTGGTATCATCTCTATTGAAGTTGATACTCAACCTATTATGGCGCAATATCATCGAGTATTTATCAATTGGTTGCTGCTCTGGTTGGCCTTCACCGTGCTTTGCACCTATGGTTGCTATCGGTTTGTTGATCAGATAACTACCCGAATTGAGCGCCTGAGCGATCGGCTACCAGGCAAAAATGAACCCTTAGCTGACGAAATCTCTGCACTGGAAACCAAAATACAACCCTTGCTTTCTACTTCCGGAGATTCCACATTAGCCCCCAATAATAGATACTTTTATTCTCTAGTGAGTGGCAATATAAAAAACAATCAACGACTAGTCGCGCAATTAAACAGAGACAACTTAGATCAGCTGTTAGAAAAATTGGACTATTGCATTCTGCGTACCCTGCAGCTTTATGGTGGAGAGCGTATTGAAGGCACTGAGGATAGCTTTTGTTTTGCTATTCGCTCTACCCATTGTTCCAAGCAACATTTATTAGTCTGTCTAATGGCAGTTTATAGCCTTCAACAATTGGTTGAGCAACTGTCTAAAAAATCTGGTATCGAATTAGAGATCAACTGGATTATTAGTAGTGATGATATCCGAACTACTCCTCAATTTTGGTACGAGCAGTCCATTATTGCTCTCAAAAAACAAAATACAGCGATTGCCTCAGATATCCAAGAAGGACTTATTATTTTGCATTGCAGTGAATTTAGCATTGATCAATTATCTTCCATCGCTCGTTTTCAAAGCTATGATAAGAATCAATTTATTTTAGAAGGATTTTCAGAAAGTCGGCTTCAGGTTCTGCGTCAACAGCTCGGTTATTTAATCGGTATCTGTTTAGATTAATAATCTAAAACACCTGAATTTTGTGCGATAAGCGTTGACCATACCAGTATAAATACTACCATGGAAAGGCAGACTGCCGCAGACCCAATATCCTTCGCTCGACCGGAAAGCCTGTGAAACTCTGTACCAATACGATCAACAACCATTTCAATACTGGTATTTAGAAGTTCTACAATTAGCACTAAAAAAAGAGAACACAGCAGGAGAAGTAACTGCAAATAATTTTCGGCAATCACCAGCGCCAAAGGAATTAAGAACAGACATAGGATAGATTGGACTTTAAATGCTTCTTCATTTGCAAATGCATCTTTAAGTCCCTGCCATGAGTTTTGGCCCGCAACTCTTGTCCGCCGATTTAATACTCCTAGCACTTTACGCAACATAAGCATAACGCCCCTACTCGATAAAATGATCCATTTCTAATGCTGGATTTTCTTCCGCAGGAGCACCCACAACCTTAGCCGGCACTCCCGCAACAGTGACATGGTCAGGAACTGATTCAAGCACCAAACTTCCCGCACCCACCTTGACACCATCACCCACAGTAATATTTCCAAGAACTTTGGCCCCAGCCGCAAGTAAAACACCATTGCCAATTTTTGGATGCCTATCACCCTGCCGGCAACCACTGCCACCAAGAGTCACAGAATGCAAAATTGAGACATCATCACCTACTACTGCCGTCTCACCGATCACCAAGCCTGTGGCATGATCAATCATAATACCGCTACCTAATTTTGCCGCTGGATGAATATCCACAGTGAAACGTTCTGAGATACTATTTTGAAAGAATAATGCTAAAGCCACTCTGTTGTTATGCCACAGCCAATGAGCCACTCTGTACAACTGTAGAGCCTGAAACCCTTTAAAGTAAATTAGAGGCATTAAATAATGTTGGCAGGCGGCATCGCGTTCATAGGCAGCCTCTATATCGCGCCTGAAGGACTCAGCAATGGTTGAATCAGAATTAAAGGCTTCTGTAATTACTGCTTTAGCATCATGGACCGTTAACGGAGAACCAGCAAAACTCTCTGCTAGAATATGACTCACTGCTGACTCTATATCTGGATGCTGCAAAATTGCACTTTCAAAGTAGTCCGCCAGCATTGGTTCAGCTATAGTCAGTTGCTTGGCTTCAGCGATCATATGATCCCATATTGGGTCCGTTGATATCATAATTTAAAGTTTTCCATAATCAGGCGATTAGTCCACAAGGATAAAACGATTGTATATCTCATCCAAATGCTCAATCACTGTATCAAGTAATAGTATTTTTGACTGTTGCAACCTTTGGGCAATTACATCAATAGTCTGAAGTGCCGTATATTGATCAGCTAGCGGACGATAACTAAGGTGCCAGCGCTCTGGCGCAATACCACCCGTATCGAACTCATAAGGGCGATAAAATTCTGTATTTCCTGACTGTATATACTGATCAAGCCAATCATGCATTGGGGTAAATAGACCCGTTCCCTTTACTTCATCGGGGGTTAGTTGTATTTGATAATCCTCGGGCATTGCTTTTGCATCATAGACATCAAAATCAGTGCCCCAGTGATGTCTGGATGCGGCCGGTAATGCAGACCAACGCATAATTGCCTGAATTTTTTGCCATGCATCTAATGATGCTATATCGATGGGCTGGCCTAACTCATCCATTACGCTCCTTGAGCCCGAAGCCTTGCCATTCCATATAATTAATTGCCGCTCAAAAGACCTAAAGGCACTGCAGATTTTTAAATCAAAACCCGCTTTACTCGCGGCCTGCTGTAAATCTAATAGCGGCTTCATTACCTGCCTGTGAATATACTGTTCAACCTTATGATCAGCTGCCTGCTCAAGGGCCACTAGATGATCGCTGGTTGAGCCAGTCACAATATCAACAGTCATAAATAAAAGATCTCGTAACGATCGAAAACTTCAACTTACCTTATATCTTTATGGGGGGCAAACATTGACTTTTAATTGTTTGACTTCAAGATGGAGGCTATAAGAGTAATACCCTACAGGAAGACTCAACTATGGTAGCTAATGCTTGCCTTAAAAATGAAATACCACTCTGCTCTCTTAATGATATTGAAGAGGGACATTCGATTGAAATGGTTATTCAAGACAGACCACTTTTTGCGGTGAGAAAGGCTAATGCTATTTATGCCTATTGGAATATATGCCCGCATAGAGGAAGCCCGCTAAATTGGTCACCTAACCAATTTTTAAGTATTGATAAGCAGACCATTCAATGCGCATTTCATGGCGCACTATTTGAGATTGATTCTGGGCTTTGTGTTTTAGGGCCCTGTACTGGTGACCATCTGCAAGCTATAGATTTACACCAGAAAGGTCAGGAATTTGCAATCAGCGCAGGCCAAAAACTCCCGTCTGCACCAGTTAATCTGCGCGCGCAGGCACTAGCAGATCTTGAAGGCAAGGAATAGCTTGGCTTAACACTATTTCATCTGCGTTTAAATCGGCACGCCATGCCATAACTTCAACCCCAACAGCAATGGCTTCGGCTAAGATTTTGGCATACGTAGGGTCAACCTCACTGGCTACCTCCATTTTTAGGGCATTGTTCACCTGAACGCAGAAAAAAAGCACGGCCCTATGACCCTGATTGACCATATCCATCAGCTCACGAAGGTGCTTTGCTCCTCGACTAGTCACGGCATCGGGAAACATCACCAATCCATTGGGACCCTCTAGGGTGACATTTTTTACTTCAACATAACAAAGGCCTTTATGGTTATCTTCAAGCAGTAAATCTATGCGACTATTTTCTTTGCCATATTTCACCTCGCTTCGAAGATCTCTATACCCAGCTAAGCTTGGAATTTTATTATCCAAAATTGCCTCTTTGACAAGATGATTGGCTCTATGAGTATTAATACCAGCGAGATTACCCAATTCAGTAGTCACCAATTCCAGTGTTCCAGCTAACTTTCTTTTAGGATTAGTTGATAGCGAATACCAACAGGGGGACTCTGCCACTAAACAATTTTTCATTGAACCTGTATTTGGGCAGTGAACCGTTAACACTTCACCTTTCTGAGTTAGCACATCACTAAAAAAGCGTTTATATCTTTTTATAAACCGCGCCGAGTGTAAATTGGGGTCAAGCTTCATTAATTTCTACCTGTTAACTACGAGTAATTTAAAGAAATATTCACTAATAACTTTGTGCTATATTTTAATAAACATCTTAATTCATGTGAGCCTCAACACCAAAACTTAGCAAAAAGGGACAAATTTCTCTTGATATATTGTTACAAAGTCTCTATAAAACCGTGTTTACTTTTTTGAGCTTATTTCAAATTCGGACTTAAAGCATGGCAACAGCAACGAAAAAAACACCGGCAACCCGTTCACCTAAGGCTTCCAAAGCTCCTGGTTCAGTGACGCTTCACGGCATAGCCCCTTATCAGCCAAAGGCTAATGAGGAGTTTATGAACGATCTTCAGCGTGCACATTTCAAATTAATTTTGAATGCATGGCGTAAGGAACTTATGGAAGAAGTTGACCGCACCGTTAATCATATGAAAGATGAGGCGGCGAATTTTCCTGACCCTGCTGATCGTGCTACTCAAGAAGAAGAATTTAGCCTTGAGTTACGTACTAGAGATCGAGAGCGCAAGCTAATCAAGAAGATTGATAAAACACTAATTCGTGTTGAAGAAGATGATTACGGATTTTGTGATCAATGTGGCGTAGAGATTGGCATTCGTAGATTAGAAGCAAGACCTACTGCTGATCTTTGTATTGATTGCAAAACACTCGATGAAATCAAGGAAAAGCAGATAACTGGCGGCTAAATTGCCGACAGCTCTATTGCTTCGCTCATACAGCAATCTTTAGATGCTAAGTTCCTACGTCGGTCGTTTTGCCCCCTCCCCCACAGGACCTCTCCACTTTGGCTCACTTCTGGCGGCCGTCGCTAGCTTTCTTCAGGCCAGAAATAATCAAGGGAAGTGGCTGGTAAGAATTGAAGACCTTGATCCACCGCGAGAAATAAAAGGCTCTGCCACTGGCATTCTTAAACAACTCGAGCAGCATGGTCTTATTTGGGACGACTCAGTTGTTTATCAAAGTAATCACATCGATCAATATCATGATGTTTTGCAGAGCCTAAGAAACCAAAATCTTGTCTACAACTGCACCTGCACTCGGCAACGTGTTTCAGCCTTAAATGGCATATACGACGGACATTGCAATCAAAAAAGTCTTTCCTTAATAGATGCCTCCTCTCGATTTTCAATTAATCGGGGCATGCAAGCCATTGATCACAATAGCGATGAACTTGCTTTTACTGACAGCATTATGGGTAAGTTTCATCAATCACTGACTAAAGATGTGGGTGACTTTATAGTGTTGCGACGTGATGGCTTAGTTTCCTATCAATTGGCGGTCGTCATTGATGATTATCATCAAGGAATCACTGACGTTGTTCGTGGTTTTGATCTGCTAGACTCAACCCCAAGACAAATTTTGCTTCAAAAATGCCTAGACTATCAAACTCCCAATTATGCGCATATACCTCTTGCGATAAATTCACAGGGGCAAAAACTTAGCAAACAGCATTTCGCCAAAGCACTTACTGCTGGTAATGAATCAGCACAATTGTGGCTTGCGCTGAAGTGGCTTAAACAAAATCCACCATTAGCTCTTCAGCAGGCACCAATCAATGAAATTTTATCCTGGGCAACAGCACACTGGATGCTAACTAATATACCCAAACAAAAAACAGGTATTTCTGCACCCCAAAATCTCTAATTTTATATCTCGCAATTGACTTCTTTTGCGTTATGCTAAGCAGTGTGCCTTAAGCAGAGTTACTAATGACGTCAAAAACAAAAATATTAATTATCGCTGAACAACTGATCAATCAGAAAGCATTGCTTGGCATTCTGAAAAAGCTAAATTTAGATATTACTCAGGTTAACTCCAGTAAACAGGCTCTTGAACAAATCAATACAACCTCTTTTGACGCTGTTCTTTGTGATATTGATATCCCTAACATTAACACCTCTTTAATAATTGATCGGTGCACTAGGCAATCAGTGGTTTTGTTATCTCATAATCATGATTTGAGGCACGCTATTAAAAGCATCCAGGATGGTGCCGCAGATTATTTAGTCCAACCTATGAATCTAGATTTATTAGAGCAGGTTCTAAAAAAGATATTACATAATAATCATATTCCTCTGATTGGAGATAGCCCTCAAATTATAAAAATCGCCACTAAAATTAAGCATATTTCAAAGAGAGTTACGCCTGTACTTATAATTGGAGAATCTGGTTCAGGCAAACGAAAAGTAGCCCAAGAAATTCATCGACTAAGTCCATTTTTTAGCTACCCAATCATTATGATTGAAAGCGCCACTGTAACTAAACAGCAACTTAGCCGAGAACTTGATACAGACAATCAGAAAACACTTTATTTTCACAATATTTGTGAAATGGATAAGTCACTGCAAAAAATCGTTGCCTCCAGTCTTAGTAATAAAAAAATTCGCCTTATTGCCTCGACTGAAAAAGATTTAAGTACTGCGACAGCATTGGGGCTATTTCGCGAAGATCTTCTATTCAAGCTCAGCAGCATTACTATCAACGTTCCCCCGCTAAGGGAGCGTAAATCAGATATTTCAATACTGGCTGAACATTTTGTAAGTCGATATGCAAAAAAAACGCATCGTAATGTCAGCTTAAGCAGTAACGCAATCAAAGCATTAGGCAACTGTGACTGGCCTGGAAATGTAACTCAACTCAAAGAATCTATTCATCAGGCTCTTATTTTTACAAACTCTGAAGGCATGATTGACGCACCATCCTTAAGCTTGCCTAAAAAAAACAAGCCTCAAAAATTAACTCTTGAGGTCGAAAAAGTGACACCCGACTTATCCCTGGAAGATTACTTTATTTATTATGTAAGTCATAATCAGACACATATGTCTGAAACTGAGATTTCAAAAAATTTGGGAATCAGTCGCAAATCTCTATGGCAACGCAGAAACAAATTAAAGCTACATAGAGCAAAATAGTTACCTCAAAAAAAAGGTCTCTTACCGCAATAATTGTTACAAAAAGTAACAATTTGAGCTGATTTGGTCTATTTTTGCGTTTAACAGCATTAATTGAAGTTGTTCCAAGCAGTTTTTTTTGATTAGATAGATCTCAGTTGAGGGAGACTTCAATTAATAATAATAAAAATAAATAACAATAAAAACCGGATGGATTGCAAAGTGTTCCTAGGCCTATGCTGAAGAACAATTGAGGGGGGCTGCCGAAAGGCAACCCTTTTTTATTTTCTGCCCCAAAAACCTATCTTTTCTTAGCAAAATTTTTTCCTTGATAATAATTCTAACAGTGCTGGTTTTGCTCTGTTAAACTATTCGCTTTATACACAACGGCTAATACTGTGCTTAAACGTCTAACCCATTTATTTGATCGATCCTCATCGCGAAAAGCGGCAACTAGCCAATGTGTAATAGCATCAGATGAGCACAGTCTCGACCCCGCGGATATATGTAAGAATGCGCGCGAAATTATACGCGTGCTTCAAAGCAAAAATTTCGAAGCCTACGTGGTTGGAGGCTGCGTTCGCGATATCCTTCTTGGCTTAAAGCCAAAAGATTTTGATATAGCAACCAATGCAACACCTCAACAGGTCAAACGATTATTTCGACGCTCAAGAATTATTGGTCGACGCTTTCAAATTGTGCACGTTCAATTTGGTAGAGATATCATCGAAGTCACAACGTTCAGATCCAATGACACCGAACAAACCAATCTAGTTCAACAGACTGCAAGCGGTTTACTCACTCGAGATAATAAATTCGGCTCATTAGTAGATGACGCAACCAGGCGCGACTTAACCATTAATGCGCTTTACTATGATACTGAAAAGAATTGCCTACATGACTACTGCGACGGTTTGGACGATCTTGAGTCGCGCACGATTCGCATCATAGGTACAGCATCGACAAGGTACAGTGAAGATCCGGTGAGAATGCTTCGTGTAGCTAGATTTGCCGGTAAACTAGGTTTTGAAATTGACTCCAAAACCGCAAAGCCCATAGTTAAACTAGGGCATAAACTCAAGCACGTCTCATCGCCGAGAATGTTTGATGAGACCCTTAAATTATTTATGAGCGGCTATGGTTTAGAAGTATTTGAACGACTTATGGAGTATAAGTTGTTCGCCCATCTTGTCCCTCAAACTAATCGTCTTATAGAGCAGGGTCATCCAACGGCTTTGGCAATGGTCCAGCAGGCGCTAACTAATACTGACCTACGTATACAAAACAAGCAGCGGGTGACACCGGCTTTTATTTATGCAGCCATGCTTTGGCCAGCTGTGCAAAAAACAGCTCAAGAACTTCAAAACCATGGCCAGCCCGCTACTACTGCAATTAATAAAGCAGCCAGTGAAGTCATTAGTAATCAGATCCCTATCACTGCTATTCCAAAACGTTTTACCTTAGCGATGCGAGAAATCTGGGCAATGCAGCTTACACTTTCCAAGCGCAGTGGTAATCGAGCCAAACGACTAGTAGAGCAGCCTCGATTCCGTGCGGCCTATGATTTCGTTCTTCTTCGCGAACAAACTGGAGAGCAACTCGACGGTCTTGGCGACTGGTGGACAAAGTATCAAGATGTTGATGAGGAAACACGTCAACAGATGGTTCAAAAATTAAATTCTGGCCACTCAAGAGGACGCAGACCCAGACGGCGACCTAGGCAGTCAGACTAATGCATGTGGCATTTATTGGCCTAGGCAGTAACCTTGGAAATGAACGCAATGGCATTTTTGAAAGTCCAAAAAAACAACTCTTAAATGCTATTCAAAGCATAGATAATCATTCTACTATTCGCCTGCTTAAAACCTCCCACTTTTACCAGACTCAAGCCATAGGCCCTGGTGATCAGCCCGACTATATCAACGCTGCCATTAAGGTCGAAACAAGTCTTAATGCCAATCAATTATTACTCACACTACAAAGTATTGAAAACCAGCAAGGCCGCGTTCGAAAGGAGCGTTGGGGGGCTAGAACACTGGATTTAGATATATTGGTTTTTGATCAGCTTATTGAAAATTCAGAACAGTTAACCCTTCCCCACCCCCGCGCCCATGAGCGAGCTTTCGTTTTAGCGCCACTCAATGACTTAGAAGCCAATTTAATTATTCCCAAGCATGGCAATATTTCCAATCTCTTGGCAAACTGTTCAATGCAAGGTATCGTAAAGCTAAGTAACTAAGCATTTTCTCAGCCCAGTCACTGGAGAGTAATTGAGTGGAAGCAGCAATTCTTAATGAACTAGGCCTAGAAACTAAGGCAGCCAAAATCACTATTCCTCACTATATAGCAGTAGAAGGTCCGATTGGGGTTGGGAAAACCACATTAGCAAAGCGTCTTGCTGAAACATTTAATTGTAAAACAATGCTTGAGGATGCCCATGAAAATCCTTTTTTAGAGCGCTTCTATCAAAACAAACGCGCTAATGCATTACCGACTCAACTGTCCTTTCTGTTCCAGAGAATTCAAAAACTTCAAGCCTTAAAACAGGGAGAGCTGTTTCATGAGGGTCAGGTTTCAGACTTTTTGATTGAAAAAGATCCACTATTTGCTCAGATCACATTAGATGATGACGAATATCGGCTTTATCAGACCCTTTATGACAAGGTTATCGAAGAGCTACCTCAACCTGATTTAGTGATATGCCTTCAGGCGCCCACTAACACTCTTTTAAACCGCGTACAGCAACGTGGCAACCCAATTGAGCGCAACATAGATCAAACATACTTAGAACAGCTGAACGATGCGTATACGCAGTTTTTTTACCATTACGAAGATAGTCCTCTTCTGATTGTAAATACCAGTGAAATTAATTTAGCAGAGGGCAATTTAGATTATTATAATCTTGTAAAATATATCCTTCGCGGGCATTCAGGTCGGCATTATTACAACCCGCATCCTATTCAATAATCATCCTGTGCTTATAATGCTACAATGCAGCCATCAGTATTAATCCTGCGTCTTATTTTTTTGAGCCATTAAATTATGAAAAATATAACCATTGAGCGCCTAAAATCTATCAAAGCTGAAGGCAATAAGTTTGCCGTCATTACCGCCTATGATTATAGCTTTGCAAAATTAATCGATGAGGCTGAAATTGAAGTCACATTGATAGGTGACTCTCTGGGTAATGTGATTCAGGGTCAGGAGACTACCCTTCCGGTCACGGTTGATGAAATGGCTTACCATACTGCCAATGTTAAACGCGGTATTAGCGCCTCATTCATCGTAGCTGACATGCCTTTTATGTCCTATGCAAGCGTACCTCAAGCACTTGAAAATGCAGCCATACTGATGCAGTCTGGGGCACAAATGGTCAAACTAGAAGGCGGAGAATGGCTTACCGAAACTGTACATGCATTAACCGAACGAGGCATTCCAGTGTGCGGGCATCTGGGATTAACCCCGCAATCAGTTCATAAGCTGAGTGGATTTAAAGTTCAGGGAAAAAATGCCGAGGCTGCCGACAAAATGCTTTATGAAGCCAAGCAACTTGAAGAGGCTGGCGCTGATCTTTTAGTGGTCGAGTGTATTCCATCAAGTTTAGGGGAATCACTGGCAAAAAATTTGGATATACCAGTTATCGGTATTGGGGCAGGACCTGCCACTGATGCTCAGGTTCTAGTACTTCAAGATATGCTAGGGATATCAGCTAAACCACCCAAATTTGCGAAGAATTATCTACTGCAAGAATCTAATATTCAAAACGCACTTAAAGCCTACAGAAAAGAGGTTCAAAGCGGTGCTTTTCCAACCGCTGAACACGGCTTCTAAGGTGATTTAAAAAGAAATAGCTAGGATTAATCCTTAGGCTTCACATAAAGCACTAGGCTGTGACCCACTAATTGATAGCCATTTTGTTCTGCAATTTTTTCCTGCAACGCTTCAATTTCATGGTTATGAAACTCAATAACTTTACCCGTTTCAGTGCATACCATATGATCATGATGTTCACCGCGATCAAGCTCATAGACAGCTGGCCCAGAATCAAAATTATGTCTCTCAACCAAACCTGCGGTCTCAAACTGAGTTAACACTCGGTATACGGTGGCAATACCAACATCTTCACCTGCATCACGCAGAGATTGATAAATATCTTCAGCGGTCATATGTCGCTCAGAACAGTTTTCTAAAATTTGTAAAATTCTGATACGCGGTAGCGTTACCTTTAAACCCGCTTTTTTAAGTTCCATATCTTCTGGAGACATACTTTACCCTTCTCTATGTTATCATTTAGCTATTATCTTGTTACTTGAACCTTATTGGAAGCTCAAATGCGTATTTATTCTATCTTGATTTTACTCTGTTTATCATTAATTTCGGGCTGCAGCTGGCTACAGTTCCCAAGCATTCACAAAGTCAGTGTTCAACAAGGTAACATAGTCAACCAGGAAATGGTTAGCAAATTACAGATTGGCATGACCATGCCCCAGGTTCAATATATCTTAGGTACGCCACTAACAACCGATACTTTTGATAATTCACGCTGGGATTATTTTTACAGCATAGTTGACTCACAAGACAGAAAATTTGAGCGTCAGCTGAAGCTTAGCTTTGATAACGAAAATCTTCTACAAAGCCTGTCAGGCGATTTTCAACTAACCGATAGCGATCAAACTACAGAATAATTAGTCCGTTTTTTGCGCCTTGGCCTCTTCAGCTCTGCGACGTCGCACTTCCTTAGGATCAGCAATCAAGTCCCTGTATAGCTCTACCCTATCTCTAGCTTTTAGAATATAGCCCTCTGGTGCATCCAAGCCCTTAGTACCCAATACCTGAGAGAAAATACCCATCTTGGTATTTTCAATCTCTATATCTGGGAAAAGAGCCAATATGCCGGACTGCTTAACCGCTTCTAAGGCTGTGGTACCCTCTGCCACAGTAAGCTCTTTGAGCACCTGCTTTTGTGGTAGTGCGTAGGCTACCTCAACAATAATATTTGTCTCACTTGCTGTCATTTTTTTTCCTATTTATACACTTCATCTGCTCGTCGACACAATGCATCGACAAGATTATTAGCTACCCCGGAAAACATCCCTGCAGCTAAACTGCCAAGCCCTCGACGCTTAAATTCAAACTCAAGATCAAGGGACAATTTTGAGGCTGAATCAGAGAGTGCCTTAAACTGCCATAACCCCTTAAATGAACTAAAGGGTCCGTCTTGCAAGCTCATTTCAATACTGACGCCCGGTATTAATTGATTTTCTGTGGTTAGATTAACTTCAATACCGGCTTTTTTTAAACACAGAGAAGCTACCATAAGCTGCTCAGTGTGCTCAATAATTTCTACTGACTGACAGCCATCCATAAACTGAGGATAGCTCGCCACATCATTTACCAAACTGAACATTGCCTCTGCCGAGTATGGAACCAATGCTGACCTACTGACCTTTGTCACTGCCACCCCTAAAAGAATTTATCGTAAAAGCCCATTATGAAAACAGCGCCAATTGCTAGAGGGGCTAGGTAGCGCAAAACAAAACGCCATATTAACGCCACCTTAGGCTGAATACCTAACATTTCTGAATCAATAATTTTCTTATCCACCACATAGCCAACAAATAATGCGATCAACAAGCCAGAAATTGGCAGCATAATATTAGCTGTTAAAAAATCTAGGAAATCAAAGAATGTAAAACCAAAAACCTGATATCCCGACCACAGATTAAAAGAAAATACGGTGCCTAAACCGAGAACCCACACCAAGACCGCAAGAATTGTATTGGCCTTGAATCGATTCATATTTTTCGCTTCGACAAGCCAGGCCACACAGGGTTCGAGCAGTGAAATAGCCGAACTCCATGCTGCAATAGAAACCAGAATAAAAAATATCGCACCAATTAATAATCCGCCCGGCATAGTGCCAAAGGCTACCGGTAAGCTGATAAACATCAAGCCAGGCCCCGCGCTAGGTTCAATACCTTGCGTAGCAAAAACAATAGAAAATATGATCAGTCCAGAAATAATAGCAACGGCACTATCAAAAAATGCCACCACTAGAATAGTTTTACCAATACTCGCTTTTTGTGGCATATAAGCGCCATAGGCCATAATCGCACCCATACCAATACTGAGAGTGAAAAATGCCTGCCCCATAGCTTCAAGCACAGAACGCCAAGTGAGCTGGTCAAAATTAAAATCAAAAAGAAAATTACACGCTGCACGAAAATTGCCTTCAAACATACTGAAAATTAGCAGCCCAATCAAAATAAAGAACAGCAGTGGCATTAATGTCTCAACGGCAACTCCAAGTCCTTTTTTTACCCCACCCATGACTACAGCAATACAGAGCGCTAAAAATACCGTCTGCCAAAATATCAATCTTGAGGGGTCATTGAGTAAGTTTGTAAATGCGGCGGCGGCTGAATTGCCGTCAACACCGCGAAGTGCACCAGAACCCATTTCAATAATATAACTCAGTGCCCAACCCGCGATTACCGCATAAAAAGATAGAATCAAAACACCAGCCACAACACCCAGCCAGCCTAAATAAGCCCATCGCCTATCAGCTCCGCTTTCATCCACAATATCACTCATGGAATTAATAGGACTTTTTCGCCCATGGCGGCCCAGCATTACCTCAGCCATCATGACCGGCACACCAATAAGTACAATACAGGCGAGATAAACCAGCACAAAAGCCCCGCCTCCATTACTGCCTGCAACATAGGGAAATTTCCACATATTTCCCAGCCCAACGGCTGAACCAGTTGCCGCCATAATAAAAGTCCAGCGACTGACCCATGCGCCATGCATACCTTTTTGTTGAAGTGCCATATCAACTCCTAATCATTGAGGGCCAAATTGTAACCATTTTACAGCTCTGACCTAATAATGTGATTTTTTATTAATGACTAAACCAATAAGCATAAACGATTGAGGTAAATAGTTTAAATTGTCATGACAAAATCAATGGTCAACGTATAATCCCACTCATGAGTAAAAAGAAACCTAAACAGCAATCCAACACCATTGCCCAAAACCGTAAGGTTCGACACGACTACTTTATTGAAGAGAAGTTCGAAGCAGGTCTTGCCTTGCAGGGTTGGGAAGTGAAAAGTTTGCGCGGCGGCAGTGTTAACCTGACAGATACCTATGTCTTTGTGAAAGATAATGAGGCATGGCTAATAGGAACCAATATCACGCCGTTGAATACAGTTTCAACCCATTATGTCACTGAGCCCACAAGAACTCGTAAGCTACTATTAAATGCGCGTGAATTAAAGCGAATTGAGGATGCCATCAAACAAAAGGGGCGGACCTGTGTATGCACAAGCCTTTACTGGAAAGGTCATTTAGTCAAATGTGAAATTGCGCTAGCTAAGGGCAAGGTAGCTTATGACAAACGCATGGACTCTAAAGAGAAAGACTGGAGTCGCCAAAAACAAAGACTAATGCGCCACGCCTAACCAGCAAAAATGTCCGCTAAAGCTAAGCTTTGGTTTTCGGCGGCTCAAGCATTGCAAGCTCTGGCATCACACAATTAAGCTTGGTCTCCAACAATTTCTCAATGGGCTCTAAACGAAAGGCATCATCCTCACAGGCAAAGCTGATCGATGTACCTGTTTTCCCTGCACGTCCAGTTCTGCCAATGCGATGCACATAGTCCTCAGGCTCTTCTGGGAGAGTATAATTAATAACATGACTAACACCGTCAACATGAATACCTCGACCTGCAACATCCGTAGCCACCATTATCTTCAATGCACCAGACTTAAAAGCCTCTAACGCCCTCATTCGACGATTCTGCGGAATATCTCCCGACAAAATGCCAACTTTGAAGCCCTGCTTTTGAAGTTTTTCATGCAATGTTCGACAAATATCTCTTCGATTAGCAAAAACCATCACCGAATCGACCTCATCAGATCGCAAAATATTTTGCAGTAAAATCATTTTTTCCTCAGTAGAGGCAATGTAGATCTTTTGCTCAACAGTGTCAGTGGCTATCTTTTCAGCATCAATTTCCACCGTCACTGGCTCAAAGGTCCAGGATTGGGAAAGGCGCATAATCTCAGGAGTAAATGTCGCTGAATATAGGAGTGTTTGGCGGTCTTCTTTCTTCGGTGTTAGTTGCACAAGACGTCTAACCTGAGGGATAAATCCCATATCAAGCATGCGATCGGCTTCATCAATCACTAGAACCTCTACTTGATCAAGGTATACATCTCGATTATTAGCAAAATCTAACAGACGGCCGGGTGTACCCACCAAAATATCACAATGTCTGCGCTGAAGTTTTGCTAACTGCTTACCATAGTCCATTCCACCAACCAAACAATGAACGCCTAAATCAAGATGCTTTACTAAATTAGATGCATCATCAGCAATTTGAATAGCCAACTCTCGAGTCGGTGCCATAATCATGGCCCTAGCTTCACCTAAAAAGCGCTCACCCTCCACAGGATGCTTAATTAAGTCGGCAATAATACTCAATAAAAAAGCCGCTGTTTTACCTGTTCCCGTTTGCGCCTTACCTACTAGGTCGTAACCATGCAAAGTATGGGGCAGTGAAGCGGCTTGAATGGGCGTACAATATTGGAAACCAATGTTATGAATGCCCTGCATAAGCTCTGCGGGCAAATCAAAATCATGGAATCGAGACTTTCCCTCTTGCGGCGCTACAACAAAGTGAGAAATATCCCATTTAGGCGATTTTTTTCGATTAGATTTTGATGATCTTCGGTTTTTGCCAGGCTCGGTTTGCGCAGTAGTTTGCTGCTTCGACTGGTCTTTGGGTTGTTCAGAATTTTTAGTCAAGTTAATGGGTACTTTGTTTGTTTTTTATACTGGCGAATAGCCTAACTCATTTGCCACGATGGTAAATTTGCGGCAAGTGTAGCAGAAATGCACCTAAACCGCTTAAAAATTAACCAACCCCTGACCTGCTCGTTACTTTCGATCCTATTTATAGCCGCCCATCAATCGAAACAGTCGCAGTTGAATTTATACCCATTGACCTAGGGTCACACGGTCTATCTGATTATAATCCTTGTGCGTGACGACTTTTTGAAAACCCGCCTTGCTCATAAGGTGCGCAGTAGCAGGCCCCTGATCAAAACCATGCTCAAGCAGCAACCAGCCTTCAGGTTTTAAATAACAGGGACTTTTAGCAATAATTTTTTTTAAATCATCCAGACCATCAACACCAGAGACCAATGCAGTGTTGGGTTCATAGCGAACATCCCCTTGCTGAAGATGAGGGTCATTTGCAGAAATATAGGGAGGGTTACTTACAATCAAATCAAATTGATTCTCTTTTAACTGCACAGAATCAAACCAGTCGCTTTGAAAAATAGCCACATTGACAAGACCAAGGTTTTGGCAGTTTTTTTTGGCCAAACTAACTGCACCCATCTGAGAATCCACAGCAGTAAAATTCATATCGAGTCGTTCAGACGCTAAGGCTAAGACCACAGCCCCAGTGCCGGTCCCTAGATCAAGTCCATGGCTGTTTTTGGGCAACTTTAAGCCCAGCGTAAGCTCAACTAGCAACTCGGTTTCGGGTCGCGGTATCAAAGTATCCTTTGATACTTGCAAATCAATCGACCAGAATCCACGAGAACCTACAAGATAAGCAATAGGCTGACCCTGAACTCTCTGCTCAAGCAAAGCGCAAAACTTATCCTCCAAAGACTTTGAAATTTCTTTTTCCGGCCAGGTTCGCAGCCAAGTTCGGTCGACATCCAATACGTAACAAAGTAACAATTCGCAATCTAACTGAGGTGAATCACTGGTTGATTGCAGCCGGTCTGAACGTTTTAGAAGCTCGGAAACATTAGCCATAATGACGGCTTTTAATCAGCGAGGCTGGCAAGCTGTTCGGCTTGGAATTCATTAATTAAGGGCTGAACAATTTCACCCAGACTCCCCTCCACAACCTCCGCTAACTTGTATAGAGTTAGGTTAATCCGATGATCTGTAACACGACCCTGAGGGAAGTTATAGGTTCGAATGCGCTCAGAGCGATCGCCACTGCCGACTAAATTTTTGCGTTGCTCCGATTGCTCTTGGGCCGCAGCATCAGATTGCGCATTGTTTAAACGCGCCTGTAGCACCGACATTGCCTTGGCGCGATTTTTATGCTGTGAACGCTCGTCCTGACATTCCACAACAATACCCGTAGGTAGGTGTGTCAAACGAATAGCTGAATCGGTTTTATTGACATGCTGTCCACCTGACCCTGAGGCACGAAATGTGTCTACACGTAAATCCCCTTTATTAATCTCAATCGCATCCTGTTCGTCTGCCTCGGGCATAACCGCTACCGTGCAGGCGGAGGTATGAATTCGACCCTGAGATTCAGTTTCAGGCACACGCTG